>VOFC01006956.1_pt1 | contig 115970 bp, 137 predicted proteins | sample 5384161 | NCBI WGS metagenome assembly VOFC01 (sample SAMN12384722, study PRJNA508395) | human gut metagenome | isolation source: healthy gut B | host: Homo sapiens
ATATAATATGCGACTATATATCGGATTATAATCAAAATCTATTCTCCGGATCAATTATTGATATTATCGATACTCAATGTAACAAAATGGTCCGGCATAATTGCCGGACCGTGTTTTTATTGCGGTATTGAAAATCCCGCTGCCATCATCTGTTTCTTAAATTCATCAATAGACAGATTTAATTTCTGTGCACCTCTTGCAGTACTATAGTCTCCACACTGCACCGAGTCAAAAACTTCGGTTTTTCTTCCCTGTTCAATGCCCTGCTCAATACCTTCTTCTCTCTGTTCTTCCCATGCTTTACACATATCAATCACCTCTTCCTTGCCATCGGTTTGTATATTCATACCTGCAAATAAATTTATTGCCTCTACAATTTCTCTGTCCATATTCTTAAATTGTTCATCTTCCTATAAAACAGCCTGTAACCTATTCTTATCCGAGGCATTCTGCAATACCTCAAATAGCTGTTTAAGCTGTGTCCTGAATTTTGTGAAATCCATTATGCTCTTAGGCTCCAGTAAATTAATCTTGTAATCCGAAATGAATGGTAATAATTCTTCATCAATGTCTTCAAGCATATCAGTCAATTTTCTAGGTCCATTCCATTCTTTTTTTTACACATAACTAAACAGTAATGGTAATTACCGGTATCAACCTGTCATTTGCGGTAAATCCGGAAAGAAATTCATCTGGTGTTTCGGTATCATGCTCACGACGATGTTTCTTCGCTACTTCTCTTACTTGTTTGCCATACGCAAGTGCATCATAGATCATGTTTTTGACAGGCATAGCATAATGAATATCTGATTGATTTTCCATCCCCACAAGAAAGATATATGTCTTTCCTGTATATTTAACATGGATATTTTTAAAAATATCTCTCCACTTTTACACTGATATCATATTAAGACTGAGTCCTAATGCTGTCAGTACCTCCGTAGTATCTCTCTCCTCGAGATTTTCAGCTTTGATAACACACCTGCCACCATACAATACATAGTTGCAAAGATCTGCAAACCGCTCATTGTCTGCAAAATACTCTTTTGCTTTTGAGTCTTTTATACCCAATTTTCTCCTCCTATTCAGTTATGTGAGCAGATAATTGGATTATATCAATCACAAAGGCAGCTATATCATTATCTAAAGGCTTCTTCCCCACAAATACATTTACTCCTACAGCGTCATTTGCATCTGCCATATCCATTTTCCTGCTATTAATTGGTAACATAAAGCATTGAAAATTTTCCATGTCTTTGTAGAATGAATGCGAAGTGGTCTGCCCTCTTCAAAGTGATATGCACCTATGTAAATCTGTAATGTGGTGCCATATAAATAGAAATATAATGCTTTGAAATGATTGTAATATCTGGCAATCGTTTTGTCATCTTTAATTTTTCTTATTTTACATTTAAATATATCATTTCTGCACTTTTACTAAAGAGTTTCATTGTTGCTCACATATTGATGAATACTCATCTACAGCTTCACGAAATTGTTCTGAAAGTTCCATTACATTTTTACCCTCATACGATATCAATGAACGTATATTCATTATTTTTCCGAAGAAAACAGCTTCCTCTTCTGAAAATTCAACACTTCCTAAATATCCTTTATATTCCATATTGTTATTCATGTTCGATTCTCCATTTCCTATGACATTCTTATCAAAGGCTTATATGTATTCTTTTCGTACATCAAAAATGTTAATAGTGTATAGAAAAAAAAATATCCTCTACTTTTGCCATCATAATATATGAGATCAATTGTAGGGGATATTTTCTTTAATACTTATCTATTGTATAATACTTCGCTATCAAAACTTGAAAATATTTACTCTTTAGTATAAGTATGCAAATCATTAATAGTAACTATGTTCTATACTTTTTATGGTAAATCCATCCAAGATATATCCGAGCACTCTGCTAAATATTCATTATATTCTGATTCTGTTAAGTTCTCTGTGCCACAATAATACTCCTTTTCACTTGTGTCAGAATTAATTCCAAAACCTATTATAAAATCATTATCTAAAATACCATTCTTAATAACATCATATGAAATTGAATCGCAAGCAATACCATTACTATAGTTTTGATATTGGCTATATACAATTGCATGATATTTTTCAGAGTATTTAATTTTTCCATAGGCAGATAGCACACTAATTTGTTGTGGTTCATCTGAATCATAATTCATTGCCGGTATTAATGAAATTTGTTGTGTATTTGAATTGAAGGAAAAATAGCTAAATCCTCCCATAAATCTTCACTTCCGTATATTAATAATTCATCTGTTCCATCTCCATCTATATCCATAACTGAATATTGTTTTGGAATGCCAAATGTCCAAGAATCCGCTATATAATTTTTGTATTCTCTATTTTTAAGAAACTCGTCATATACTCCAGCATTAGATGAAATATTATCATTATCTGATTGCGGAATATAATCTGAAAAGAGGGTAATTGAATAGCCAATAATATTATTTTCGAATTCTTTTCTTTTATTCATAGCCTCTTCTTCTGATATGTTTTTCATTTTGTCTAAATCATAATCATATGAATCTGTATAATAATTACCTGTAGCATAATACCATGGCGAATTTGGATTATAATATCCATCAAAAACAATCGACTCAATTGGTACTAGTACTTTATTTTTCTCGTCTATTTTACACTCTTCTTCAAAATTATTATACGCCCCACCAGAACCATATCTGTATATCTTTCCGTTTTTAGATAAGTTAATTCCAAATCTTTCATATGTTGTATCAAGATAGACAACTTTATCATCTACGTATGTATACAAATCAATGATTACTCCATCTGATTGTGAGTCATTGTCTCCAATAAGTAATTCCGGTATTCCATTCCCATCGATATCCAAAAGTGCATACCCTACGCTACTTAAAGATTTATAGTCCGAATAATTCCCACTCAACAAAATACTGACGTTATCATTTTCCGTCCAATTCTGATTTTTAATCTTATAATAGTACATATCTAAAATATCTTTGTATAATTCTTCCCCATCTTTAGATGTTCCTAGGCAATTTATCAAAGAACTATCATCATACTCGCCCAAATACTGTTCATTGTTTTCCGGCAGGAATCCATAGCATCCATACTTATTTGTTTTATCCGCATTTTTTAGCTTAATCAAATACTCTGCAATTTCCTGATTTACCATCTTCTGAGTACTTGCATATGTAGGATTATTTTTCTTTGTTTTTTCAGTTAATGAACCTACTGCTGCATCCCTTGTTATATAACAGCTTTTTAAGATATGCATAACAATATTGTGAAAGTTCATACAAATTTTCCGGTGTTATGTTCTTAGCATCTCCAAACACATCATTGCGTCTGTTTATATATGCACAAAAAGTGTCTGACTGTACGACTCCGGCATACATACTCTGTAAAAAACAGTCCGTATTACTTAGACTATCTTTGACAAGAGGAATTGCTCCTTTAGCAATATCCCATGCTAACAAATACAGCTTAGAATCCATATCCAGTATTGTAGTTGATATATCTATGGTATCTGTAAATAAGTCTGTCATGTTATTCATCAGATAATTGTACGCAGAATATGCAACAATATCTGTTTCCAGCGTCTTTTGTATTCTTCCATGCTATCTTTCATAGCCTTAGACATAACACAGCTTGAATCAGCATTTTTGATAAATGTATCTAAAGATTTTACTGCAAATTCATCCTGATTTTTAAATTCACTGGCATATCCAACAACTTCTGATATCTTATAAAACACATCCAAAAAACTGGTTGCATCCTTAAATTTCTCTGAAGCCATAAAAAACGGATCTGTCACATCAGAGAAAAAATCTGATGTATTACACATTTTGTCAAGTTCCTGATATGATTTGTTAAATTTCGCAACAGATGTGCCATTTTCTACAACAATCTTTTTTCTTTAAAGCTGCTGTTTTTTTCAGATAAATCTCCAATATTATCATCTAAAATATCGTCAACTGTTTTTATTGATTTTGTAACCCAGTTATCCCCATTAAAAGGTTTCATTTTCTCTTTCATTGCTTTTACATTAAGAGTTAATTCTTCATCTGAGTATGTACAAAACATTCTGGCAAAGCTTTCTGCATATTTTCGGTCATAGCTATCCATTTTAAGATTAAAGCTATCTATTAATTGTAACCATGATGCTCCATCTTTATCCAGAATACCACTAAATACCTGCACAAAATACGCCCCTGTCCCCATGGCAAATATTGAGCCATCAGAAGCCCCGGCATCACTTTTCCAATCAAATAAATATCTATCGTTATTTTTTAATATATCCATATAGATATCTATGATATTCTTTTTTGTGGCATTTCAATGTGTACCTGATTATCCAGCACAACATCAGAACTATTTAACAGTAAAAGACTAAATTCAAATGGAATCCACACACCGTCCGAATTTTTAACAATCTTAAATGGAGCTTCATAATCAACCATTTTATTAAATAACATATGTCTTACTTTTGTACTGTCATAGTAAAAAGCAGTAAGACCATATGGAACTGTATTACTAAAACTTTTATTATAAATTGCTACATATTCATTTCCAACTTCAACCTGATACCCAAGTCTGTCTCCCAACTGTTCTGCATCTACATAAAAGTGATCTTCTGTCACCATAGCCTTAAGATCTTCTGTTGTTCCAAGGTTATCAGAAAACTCAACAGAAAGAGTATTATAAGATATATCTGTTATTTCTGTAGCCAATACCGTATGTGCAGATGACATCAGCATAATTGCACAAAGAAAAAAAACTAATTACTCTCTTCATTATTATCCTCCTCACTTATCTCATTCTGCACATCCTGAATCAGTTCCTGATACGCTGTAACCATATTTCCTGTCAATGCATTAATAAATTCTTCTGTATCATATTCTGCCGAAAATTTTTCATTCTCATATGTATACGAAACATCCACTTCATTAGTAACCATCTTGGCATCGGATATATAGTCATCCATAAAAAGAATCTATATTTTCTTCAGTAACATTACCAGCTTTCATATCAGAAAATAAATTCGATAAGTCTGAGCTGTGATTTTGTAGGTAATAGCATCCTTACCTACCTTTTTGACTTCAATAGTATCGTGCTTTATTATTTTTAGACATCAGACCATTTCCTTGTTCGGTATCTGTCTCAAAGAAATCTGCAAGTTCTTCATCCTCTGCAAGTTCATCAGTTCCATTAATGATAAAATCCAGTTCTGATATATCATTATTTTCAACTGCATCCACTATGTTATTTGCCTGTTTTTCGATTTTTTTTTATCTGTGCCACAGGCTGTAAGCAATACAGAAACCATCAAAATTGTGTAAAAGTTTTATTTTCTTCATCTTATCTATTCCTTTATTTGTAAAAAAAGTGATTCACAGAACATTACACCTATCATGAATCACTTTTTTGATATTTATCTATATCTAATTTTTTATTTTTTTGCTGCAAATCTATAAATATCATATTTATCGCCATTTTGTCTAGCTATATATAATGCATCAGTACCAGATATAACGGTATCATCAAATATATTTAGGGATTATAATTTTCCATACTCTAGCGCTATTGTTCTTTGGTGCTATAACATCATAAACATGTTCTGATTGTTCTTTCTCAACAACCGCACCACATTTACCGCAAAAATTAGCTCCTTTTTCTATTTTTCACCACAATTACCGCAATAGCCCATTTTTAATTTTCTCCAATTCTGTTATAGTCATATTATTACTCATTTACAGCTTTACCATATGAATTTGCCAAAATATCTTTTTGCGAGTCTTCGGAAGCTTCAACATCAAAACTTTCTCCCGATAAAAGTTCCACAGCTAAAACTCGTTTATTTAGTACATCATTTTCGTTTAGCGTGTCATATGAATGTCCACTTACAGTTCCAGAATTCTCATCTATTTCATATACTGAATAAGAGCCTCCACCATTTCCACCCCCATAATCATGAAAAGCCGCAAATATCAATTTCGAATCCTCATAAAAAAACTTTATCTTACTCGCCGGAATAGCACTTGGCTCATACGTATATCCCCAATCACCTAATTCAGCATACACATTATCTATGATTTCTTTTTGATTCTCGTCTAAATCATTATAGGTATAATTTTATCACTCCCATTTGATTCATTGTTTGTAAAAGAACATCCGACTAGAAAAAGCATAGTACTTAGAGTAAATATTATAGTTATTATCTTCTTATTCATCTTACGTCTCTCAAAGATATTATTTCTTATTATTTTTTTCTTATTAATCTTCCATAGACTGAGCCAATAATAAATAAAACAGCTGCCAAAATAATCAACACTACAAATGCATCCGTACTAACTGTATAGTAAGCTACAAATGCAAATATAGCACATATTATTCCTAAAACTGTAAAACCTATATCCGCGAGTAAAGAAGTTTTCATAATTTCATTTTGATTTCCCAACTCTGTCTTACAGCCACAATTTGGACACACTTGTGCCGAATCACTTATTTCTTTTCCACATTCTGGACATCTTATTAAAGCCATATTAATACCTACCTTTCTTTATAATCCTGTAACATCTTTCCTACATAAATTATAGTACAAATATTTACTAAAATCAATAGTAAACATCTTTATTATGTTAAGTTATATGTACATGTACGGAGGGGGGAATATGGATTACATTCAACGAATGCGCAATCTACGGGAAGATAACGATAAAACCCAACAGCAAATAGCCGATTATCTGGGTACATCCCAGACCATGTATGCCAGATATGAGCGCGGAGCAAATGAACTACCGATTCACCATCTGCTCGCTTTATGTAAATACTATAATGTGTCCGCTGACTATATATTAGGTCTTTCTAATATCAAACAAACTTCCAAATAAAACATCTGAGTCAAATCCTTTGCGATTTACACACGGATGTTTTTTTTATTAAGAAAATTACTTATTTCCCCAAAAAACTCTTTATATTTATAAGGAACGATCTTCTTTAAATCTCCTACTAAGCCGTAATCAGCTACGTCGAAGATTGGAGCATCCTCGTCCTTGTTGATGGCGATGATGAGATCAGACTCCTCCATACCTGCTACGTGCTGGATGGCTCCTGAGATACCGATTGCAAAGTAAATCTGTGGACGTACAGTCTTTCCTGTCTGTCCTACCTGATAATCCTGTGCTAACCAGCCGTTCTCTACTGCTGCACGAGAGCATGATACCATACCACCCTTGAAGCATGAAGCAAGGTCACGAAGCATCTCGAAGTTCTCAGCGCTTCCAACTCCACGTCCGCCTGATACAAGTACCTTAGCGTCCATGATGTTCTCTACGTTGCCAACTGCCTTAACGATATCCATGATCTCAACATAACGGTTGTTCTCCTCAAGTGCAGGATTGAACTCGATAACCTCTGCTGCTCTGCCAGCCTCTTTAGGAAGCTTCTGCATAACACCAGGACGAACTGTTGCCATCTGAGGACGGTTGTCCGGGCATGCGATAGTAGCGATCGTGTTACCACCGAATGCAGGACGAGTCATGAGAAGCTGGTTGTGCTTCTGCTCCTGTCCAGGCATTGCATTGATTGGGAAATCACCAATCTCAAGTTCAGTACAGTCTGCTGTAAGACCTGTCTTAACTCTTGCAGAAACAGTAGGGCCAAGGTCACGTCCGATAGCTGTTGCACCAACTAACATGATCTCCGGCTTGTACTCGTTGATTACTGATACAAGAGCCTGTGCGTATGGCTCTGTTCTGTATGTCTCAAGTGCAGGATTGTCTACAACGATTACCTTGTCTGCGCCGTACTCACCGAGCTCTGTTGCAAGAGCCTTTACGTTAGATCCAAGAAGTACTGCAGTAACCTCTGTATTTAAATCTGCTGCTAACTCTTTAGCTTTACCGACTAACTCAAAGGCGATGTCGCTAAGCTTATTGTCTACCTGCTGTGCGTAGATATATACGCCCTTATATTCTTCTAAACCCATTTTTGGTTCCTCCATACTAGATGATATGTTTCTCTTTGAATTTCTCCATGAGATAGTTTACTGACTCTGTTGGATCAAGGTTAACCTTTTCTCCAGCTCCCTTAGGTACCTTGTCAGATGCCTTAGCAATCTTTGTAGGTGATCCCTTAAGTCCAAGATCTGAATCGTCAACATCCTTAAGGTCAGCTCTGCCCCAGACAGTTACCTCTTTGTCAAATGCATCGAAGATTCCGCCCGGTGTCATATATCTAGGCTCATTTAATTCAGAAAGAGCAGTGATCAGGCATGGCATTTTAGCTTTAACCACGTGATATCTGTCTTCGTACTGACGCTGAACGACTACAGAATCTCCCTCAACCTTGATATCCTCTGCGTATGAGATTACAGGAAGTCCAAGATGAACTGCGATCTGTGGTCCTACCTGAGCGGTATCTCCATCGATAGCCTGACGTCCTGTGATGATAAGATCATAATCGAGATTTCTTAATGCACCTGCAATTGTAGTAGATGTAGCCCATGTATCAGCTCCACCAAGTACTCTGTCTGTTACTAAAACTGCATCATCAGCTCCCATTGCCATTGCTTCACGAAGAACTGCATCAGCCTTTGGAAGTCCCATGGTAAGAACTGTAACTTTTGCTCCTGTCTCATCTTTGATTCTTAATGCTGCTTCAAGACCTGCTTTGTCATCTGGGTTCATGATAGCAAGCATTGCTGCTCTATCAAGTGTTCCATCTGGATTGAATTTTACTCCACCCTTTGTATCAGGAACCTGTTTAATACATACTACGATATTCATGTATTTGTTCTCCTTTATTTATTCTAAGTAGCTCTACAGTTATGATAGCTCTCTTAACTATCTGAGTAATGAGCCTGAAATAACCATACGCTGAACCTCTGAAGTTCCCTCGTAGATCTCTGTAATCTTAGCATCACGCATCATACGCTCTACATCGTACTCACGGATATATCCGTATCCACCGAATAACTGAACGCACTCTGTTGTAACAGCCATAGCTGTCTCTGCTGCGAATAATTTAGCCTTTGCTGCATCTACTGAGTAAGAAACCTTAGGGTTCTTAGCAAACTCTGCCTTCTTCATAGCTGCTGCGTATACAAGATACTTAGCTGCATCGATACGTGTAGCCATATCTGCAAGCTTGAACTGTGTATTCTGCTGCTGTGCGATTGAACGGCCGAACTGCTTTCTTTTCCTTTGTGTACTCGATAGTTCTCTCTAATGCGCCCTCTGCAATACCAAGTGCCTGAGCAGCGATTCCGATACGTCCACCATCAAGTGTATGCATAGCGATTGGGAAACCTCTTCCCTCTTTTCCAAGTAATGCATCCTTTGGAATACGTGCATCCTCGAAGATAAGCTCGTATGTAGATGATCCGCGGATACCCATCTTCTTCTCTTTTGTTCCGAATGTGAATCCCGGTGTTCCTTTGTCTACGATGAATGCAGAGAAGTTCTTCTTCTTGCGTCCACGCTTGTCCTCTGTGATGCTTGTAATAGCGATGATGATGTAAACATCAGCGACCTTACCGTTTGTGATGAAGCACTTAGATCCGTTAAGAACCCACTCGTCTCCGTCTAAAACGGCCTTTGTCTGACATCCCTGTGCATCTGTACCAGCGCCCGGCTCGGTAAGACCGAAAGCACCGATCTTCTTGCCTGAAGCAAGGTCAGGAACATATTTTTTCTTCTGCTCCTCTGTACCGAATGTCATAATAGGATCGATACAAAGTGATGTATGAGCAGATACAATAACGCCTGTTGTACCACAAACCTTTGATAATTCTTCTACACACATAACGTATGTAAGTGGATCACAGCCCTGTCCGCCATACTCCTTGGGAACAGGAATTCCCATGAATCCATATTTTCCCATCTTAGCAACTGTCTCTGCTGGAATACCTCTGTCTCGTCAGTCTCCTGTGCAAGAGGTTTAACTTCTGTCTCTGCGAACTGTTTGAAAAGGTCGCGAGCCATCTCATGTTTCTGATCTAAAGTGAAATCCATGATTTATTCTCCTTGATTTTTGTTTTGTTATTGAATTATATAACTTTATAGTTTATATTAAGCTACATAAAACCTATATTTTATAACGTATATATGTTATATAAAGCCTACGGATTGCTACGCTTTCGCTCCCGCAATCCTATGTACATTCGCAATCCGCACTACCGTGCTTCTTGCTCATGTCCATTAGCGTCTCTAAAGCGTACAAATTTTTGCAACAAGCTTGCATCATTTATACGCTTTGCTTTATTGCTCCTACTGTGCGTCTACAGGTGTCTTTGTGCGGTCTGCATTGTAAACGTAGAATCCCTTGCCGCTCTTGCATCCAAGGTTTCCGCCTCTTACCATCTTGCGAATGAGTGGGCACGCACGATACTTGCTGTCACCTGTCTCATTGTAAAGAACGTCCATGATTGCAAGGCAGATATCAAGTCCGATGAAATCTCCAAGCTCTAATGGTCCCATTGGATGGTTAGCACCAAGCTTCATAGCTGCATCGATTCCGGCGATATCTGAAACGCCCTCCATCTTGATGAAAGCAGCCTCGTTGATCATTGGGATAAGGATACGGTTTACTACGAAACCAGCAGCCTCGTTAACCTGTACAGGTGTCTTGCCGATCTCCTCTGCAATCTTCTTAATTGCATCAACTGTCTCAACAGGTGTGTTAACACCTGCGATAACCTCTACTAACTTCATACGGTCAGCAGGGTTGAAGAAGTGCATACCGATTAATGGACGTGTAAGTCCGTTTCCAATCTCTGTGATTGAAAGTGATGATGTATTTGAAGCGAAAATACACTCTGGCTTAGCAATCTTGTCTAACTCAGCGAATGTAGTTTTCTTAACCTGCATATCCTCGAAAGCAGCCTCACGATGAGGTCACAATCCTTGCAGAGATCTTCTTTTAAACCAGGAGTGATGCTTGCAAGAATGCCGTCAACCTTCTCCTGTGTCATTTTCTCTTTTGCTACAAGTCTTGCATATCCTTTTGCAATCTTGTCTTTTCCGCCTTCAGCCCACTCCTGCTTAATATCGCAGAGTGCTACTTCATATCCGTCTACCTGTGCAAATGCTTTTGCGATTCCCTGGCCCATTGTACCAGCACCGATAATTCCAACCTTCATTTTAAATCCTCCTAAAATATATAATGGCGCAAAAAGCTTTAAGTGCTAAGCCTCTGCAGCATAACTTAATCATATATATATATAAACTGATGTGAATAAACTAATTCACACTACAAGGGGATGCACCTGCATCCCCTCATATATCTATTGGCAAAGAAAATTAGTACTTCTCAACGATAGTAGAACATCCCATTCCACCACCGATACAAAGTGTTGCAAGACCTCTGTTAGATCCTCTCTTCTGCATCTCATGTAATAATGTAACAAGGATACGGCAGCCTGAAGCTCCTACAGGATGTCCGAGTGCGATAGCACCACCGTTTACATTTACCTTGCTCATATCGAAGCCAAGATCTCTTGCTACAGCGATTGACTGTGCAGCAAATGCCTCGTTTGCCTCGATAAGATCGAAATCATCAATTGTAAGACCTGTCTTTGCAAGAACCTTCTTTGTAGAAGCTACAGGTCCAACACCCATGATCTCAGGCTCAACTCCGCCAAGTGCTCCTGCTACCCATGTAGCTAATGGCTTAACACCGAGCTCCTTAGCTTTCTCTTCGCTCATTACAACTACTGCTGCAGCACCATCATTGATTCCTGATGCGTTACCAGCTGTAACAAGTCCGCCCTCTTTACCTGAGCAGCAACGAAGCTTAGAAAGAGTCTCTACTGTTGTTCCGGCACGAGGTCCCTCGTCCTTTTTTGAACTCAACGATTTCTTTCTTAACCTTAACAGGTACAGGAACGATCTCATCATCGAACTTGCCTGCTGCGATAGCTGCCTCACACTTCTGCTGTGAGTTTGCTGAGAACTCATCAAGCTCTTCACGAGTGATGCCGTATTTATCACATACATTCTCAGCTGTGATCATCATATGATAGTGGTTGAATGCATCTGTAAGAGCATCGTTAACCATTGTATCGATGATTGTTGCATTGTTCATTCTGTATCCGAAACGTGCCTTTGTCATAGCGTAAGGAGCCATTGACATGTTCTCCATACCACCGGCAACAACGATATCAGCCTCACCGGCCTTGATCATTGTAGCAGCGTCGTTTACGCACTTAAGACCTGATCCACAAACAACATTGATTGTGATAGCCGGAACCTCGATTGGAAGTCCTGCCTTTATAGAAGCCTGACGAGCTACGTTCTGTCCCTGAGCTGCCTGGATAACACAACCCATCTTAACCTCGTCAACCATCTCAGGAGCAACACCTGCACGGTTTAAAGCCTCCTTAATTACGATTGCACCTAAATCTGCGGCTGGAGTATTGCTTAATGCTCCGCCCATTTTGCCGATTGCTGTACGGCAAGCACTTGCGATTACAACTTTCTTTGCCATTATATTATCTCCTTTAAATTGTATTGCACATCCGTGCTGTTAATTTTTAACAAAGTTATTATACTACAAATTTATGTAAAAATCAATTGCTTTTTTTGTTAATAATTTGTCAAAATTCTATTAAATTTTGCATATTTTTCACACGTATTACTTATACTATTCCGTCAGATTAACAAAAACCGATGCTATTATAACCTGCGGCATGCATACAGGCATAACACATCATATTTTTGATTTTATAAAAAATCCCCGGGCAGCATATCCGCTATACTGTCCGGGGATAAAATATATTCTATATACTTTTAAAGATTCTTAACTGTTGCAATGTCAACCGGTGTCTTCTTGTCAGAAGCAGTCTCTAATGCATGTGCAAGTGCATTGGCTGTATCCATGGCTGTGATACAGTAAACACCTGTCTCGATTGCATTTCTTCTGATAAGGAAGCCGTCTCTTGTCTTGTCTCCGTTACCCTGTGTAGGTGTATCGATTACAAGGTCTATCTTGTGTCCAAGAATAAGATCCATGACGTTTGGAGACTCCTGTGATATCTTGTTTACACGAAGAGCATTTACTCCGTGCTCCTGTAAGTACTTTGCTGTGCTTCTTGTGGCGTAAATCTTGTATCCAAGCTTCTCAAAACGCTTTGCAACGCCTACTGCCTCAGGCTTATCGGCATCCTTTACAGTCATAATCATCTGCTTGTACTTAGGAAGTTCGACTCCCGCACCCTCAAATGCCTTGTAAAGCGCACCATTGAAGGTCTTGTCGATTCCAAGACACTCTCCTGTTGACTTCATCTCAGGTCCGAGTGAAATCTCAGCGCCACGCAGCTTCTCGAATGAGAATACCGGCATCTTGATTGCAATGTAATCGGCTGTCGGAGCAAGTCCAGGTGTGTAGCCCATGCCCTTTATTGTCTCACCCATGATGATTCTTGCTGCGAGGTCTACGATTGGAATACCTGTAACCTTGCTGATATATGGTACTGTTCTTGAAGAACGTGGGTTTACCTCGATAACATAGATGTTGTCATCCATGTCGATAAACTGGATATTAATCATACCAACAACATGGAGTGCCTGTGCAAGTCTCTTTGTATACTCAACCAGAGTCTCTTTTGCTTTTTCTGAGATAGTATGTGCAGGATAAACTGAGATAGAGTCTCCTGAGTGTACTCCTGTACGCTCGATGTGCTCCATAATACCCGGGATCAGGATATCTGTACCGTCACAGATTGCATCAACCTCAATTTCCTTACCCATAAGGTACTTATCTACAAGGATTGGATGATCCTGTGTGATTGTGTTGATGATGCCGATAAACTCTTCGATTTCATCATCATTCCATGCAATCTTCATACCCTGTCCGCCAAGCACGTATGAAGGACGGACAAGTACAGGGTAACCGATCTCGTTTGCTACCTTCTTTGCCTCCTCAGCTGTAAATACTGTACCACCTGCTGCTCTTGGGATACCTGTCTTCTGAAGAATCTCATCGAAGAGCTCTCTGTCCTCGGCTGCGTCTACATCCTCAGCCTTTGTTCCAAGTATCTTGACACCCATCTTCATAAGTGCCTCTGTAAGCTTGATGGCGGTCTGTCCACCGAACTGTACAACAGCTCCGTCAGGCTTTTCAATATTAACGATGCTCTCAACATCCTCTGCTGTGAGTGGCTCAAAATAGAGCTTGTCAGCAATATCAAAGTCAGTTGAAACGGTCTCAGGGTTGTTGTTTACGATGATTGTCTCCCAGCCTTCCTTGGCAAACGCCCATGTACAGTGAACTGAACAGTAATCAAACTCAACACCCTGTCCGATACGGATAGGTCCTGAACCAAGTACAAGCACCTTTTTCTGTGGATTTGTCTCTACCGCCTCATTCTCGCTGCCGAATACTGAGTAGTAGTATGGTGTCTCTGCTTCAAACTCTGCGGCACAGGTATCAACCATCTTGTAGGCTGCCACAATGCCGTTGTCGTAACGCATCTTCTTGATATCAGCCTCATCAATATCTGTAAGCTGTGAGATAACATTGTCAGGGAACTCGATACGCTTTGCCTCTTTTAACAGGTCAACTGTAAGCTCCTCTGTCTTTAAACGGTTCTCCATCTCAACAAGTATTGCGATTTTATCGATAAACCAAAGATCTATCTTGGTAATCTCGTGAATATGCTCGTATTTAACTCCACGGCGGAGCGCCTCTGCGATAACCCAGATACGTCTGTCATCAACAACTGCAAGCTGTTTCTCAAGCTCATCATCTGTAAGACCTGTAAAGTCATAAGACATAAGTGAATCAACATGGTGCTCGAGAGATCTGATAGCCTTCATAAGGGCACCCTCGAAGTTGTTGCAGATACTCATTACCTCTCCGGTAGCCTTCATCTGAGTGGTAAGTGTACGCTTTGCTGTGAGGAACTTGTCGAACGGAAGTCTTGGAATCTTGACTACACAGTAATCAAGCATTGGCTCAAAGCTTGCGTATGTCTTCTGTGTGATAGCGTTCTTGATCTCATCAAGGTGATAGCCGAGTGCAATCTTGGCTGTAACCTTGGCGATAGGATATCCTGTAGCCTTTGATGCGAGTGCTGATGAACGTGAAACTCGTGGGTTTACCTCGATAACACAGTACTCGAATGAGTCAGGATTGAGGGCATACTGTACGTTACAGCCTCCTGTAATCTGAAGCTCGTTGATGATATTGAGCGCTGATGTACGGAGCATCTGATACTCTTTATCTCCAAGTGTCTGCGAAGGTGCTACTACGATTGAATCTCCTGTATGCACACCGACCGGGTCGATATTTTCCATGTTACATACTGTGATGCAGTTGCCGTTGGCATCACGCATTACCTCGTACTCGATTTCCTTCCATCCTGCGATACATCTCTCTACAAGAACCTCTCCGACACGTGACAGACGAAGTCCATTTGAAAGTATGTCTATAAGCTCCTGCTCATCGTGAGCAATTCCACCGCCGGAACCGCCGAGTGTAAATGCAGGACGAAGAACTACAGGGTAACCAATCTTGTTGGTAAATGCAATACCGTCCTCGATATTCTTTACAACCTGTGAAGCCGCGATCGGTTCACCGATTTTCTCCATGGTATCCTTGAAGGCCTGACGGTCCTCAGCCTTGAAGATGGTCTCTGCTGTTGTTCCGATAAGCTTTACTCCCTGCTCATCAAGGAAGCCGCACTCAGCGAGCTCCATGCCGAGATTGAGTCCTGCCTGTCCACCGAGTGTAGGAAGGATGCTGTCAGGCTTTTCTTTTATGATAATCTCTTTTAATGACTCAAGAGTAAGTGGCTCGATATATACCTGATCCGCAATCTGCTTATCAGTCATGATAGTTGCAGGGTTTGAGTTTACCAGACATACCTCAACCTCCTCTTTTAAGGAACGGCATGCCTGTGTTCCTGCATAGTCAAACTCTGCTGCCTGTCCGATAACTATAGGACCGGAACCGATAACTAATACTTTTTTAATATCAAAATTTCTTGGCATTACTGTGCACCTCCCATCATATCAATAAAACGATCAAACAGATAAGCTGAATCCTGTGGACCAGGGCATGCCTCCGGATGGAACTGAACTGTGAAGATATTCTTGTTCACATACTTAAGTCCCTCATTAGTGCCGTCGTTGACATTTATAAATGCAGGCTCAGCCACATTAGGGTCAAGCTTATCTGTGTCAACCACATATCCATGGTTCTGGGAAGAAATATAAACACGGCCTGTTGCAAGATCCTTAACCGGATGGTTTCCACCTCTGTGTCCGTACTTCATCTTGTGTGTATCTGCGCCTGTTGCAAGTGCCATGAGCTGATGTCCGAGGCAGATTGCAAAAATCGGCACATTGCTGTCATAAAGCTTCTTTATTTCCTTTATAATATCTACACACTCCTTTGGATCTCCAGGTCCGTTTGAGAGCATGATTCCGTCAGGATTGTCACCAAGTATCTCTTCAGCGGTTGTGTGTGCAGGGTAAATTGTAACTTCACAGCCTCTTTCATTGAGTGATTTGGCGATGTTGTTTTTGGCACCGAAATCCATGAGGGCAACCCTCTTTCCTTGGCCCTTTAAAACCTTTTTCTCAGTGCATGTGACCTTGTCAACCACATTGCCTGTAGTATATGCCTTGAGCTTTGGAATAATCTCATCGAGATTGTAATTCTCATTTGTGGTAATCATTCCGTTCATAGTACCCTTTTCCCTGAGAATCTTTGTAAGCGCACGTGTATCAATGCCGGCCACTCCCGGAATATCGTTTTTCTCGAGGAAATCCTGTATCGTACCCTCGCAGCGGAAATTACTTGGCATACGCGACAGCTCTCTTACTATATATCCATCCGGCCATGGTCTTTCCGACTCCATATCCGGTGTGATTCCATAATTTCCGATAAGTGGATAAGTCATTACAACAGCCTGTCCTGCATAGGAAGGATCTGTAAGTACCTCCAGATATCCTGTCCTTGATGTGTTAAATACTATCTCACTAATGACTTCCCTTGTTGAACCAATGCTGGTTCCGGTAAATACATTACCATCTTCAAGAATTAAAAATGCTTTCATCTTTACCCTGCCCTTTCGTGTTATACTTTGTAACCATAAGCTTCTTAGCTGCAACTAACCTTACGTCTGCGCAAAAAAAAAAGAGGGCGTCTCTTTTTTTTTCTTATAAAGTGTAGTTGCATAGTATATCTGCTTAAATTGTAAAAAGTGTATCATAATACAGCCGATTTTTCAACTGTTTTTTGTTACATAAATATGCATATTTATGTATACAATGTTAGTTACTGTTCACACCAAAGTATGACCGGCAACTATTGCAGCCCATTAAAACTGCATCTGAGCGTTACGGAGTAAGCCCCGCGCATACCGCATATATCAGTCCTGAAGAAAAATACAAGGCATGTAAAGCCAACTGAAATTGCAATAAAAGTCTTATCAGCTATATGTCGCGGTGTATACTCCACCTGATATATGCTTTTTTTTGCTGTCATAGGAACGTACATATCGCCTTGTCCATCGCAAAAGCCTCCCTGATATGCACTCTTAAAGCCCACACGCCTGAAGTAGTCTGCCGTGTATGCCGGCATTGCATTTACAGACACCTGCATGAGCTTAAGCTGCATGCGCGCATATATCCTGACTCTCTCCAGAAGCTTTTTGCCAATTCCACGTCTTAAATACTGCGGATGCACATACAGCATGGTGATATGCCCCTCGTTTGTCATGCCGCATACTCCGCACAGCACATTGCTATCAAACGCACCAAACACTACAAGAACACCGGTCCTTTCCTCGTCCGTCAGCCTGTCTGCATCCATATATTCATCAAAATATCGATGACAGTCCTGTGTCCGAAAGCAGCCTCTGATTGCGATATTGTATATACTTACCGCAAAGGCACATGCCCCTTTTATCTCTTCATTTGTAAGTTTTCTTATTTTCATCAGATAGTCTCCTCCACTATTCTGTCTTTAAGCCCGCTATAGCGTCTCTGCTGTGAGTTGTTTTGTATCATCTCATAAAATGTCTGTTCGTCACCCACTATGGTAACACATTTCTTTGCTCTTGTAACCGCCGTATAAAGCAAATTCCTGTTCATAAGCATTCTCGGGCCGCTCAAAAGAGGTATAACGACCGCCGGGTACTCACTTCCCTGCGACTTGTGTATAGTAACCGCGTATGCAAGTTCAAGCTCCTCCAAAAGCTTAAACGGATACTCCACCTTTCTGCCCTCGTCAAAGGATATGGTCATGGTCTCGGCAAAATCGTTGATTTCCTCAATGATACCTGTATCTCCATTGAAGATTCCCATGCCCTTATCCACACAAAGTCCGAATTTTGTCCTGATTTCCCACTCTATCTGATAGTTGTTCTTTATCTGCATCACCTTGTCGCCCTCGCGGAAAATCGTGCCCCTGTATTCTTTTTCGCGCTTGCTCTTGTCTGCCGGATTCATATACGCCTGCAGTATACCGTTTAGACGTTCCACTCCGAGAAGGCCCTTTCTCATAGGCGTAAGCACCTGTATATCATACTCTGTAGCATTTACAAACTTAGGAAGCTTCTGCTTTATCAGCTGTAATGTAACATTTATTATCTTGTCGGCATCATATCTCTTTAGAAAAAAGAAATCCATGCTCTTATTATCTAACGATACCTCTTCTCCATTATTTATCTTGTGGGCGTTTACTATAATATCGCTCGTGCTCGCCTGACGAAAAATCTTTGTAAGCTTTACTGTGTGGAAGGCACCTGAATCAATAATATCCTTTAGCACGCTGCCCGGTCCCACGCTCGGAAGCTGGTTCACATCTCCTACAAGTATGAGTCTCGTACCTGCCACAACCGCCTTTAGCAATGAGTACATGAGTGATATATCAACCATCGACACTCATCTATGATGATTACATCCGTCTCGAGCGGATTCCTTTCATTTCTCTCAAAGCCAGCTGCGCTTCCTGTGTCCATGCCGCCGTTTAACTCAAGCATACGGTGGATTGTGCGCGCCTCGTAGCCTGTCGTCTCACTCATGCGTTTTGCCGCACGTCCTGTCGGTGCAGCCAGAAAAATATCCATGCCCTCCAGCTCAAAATACTTGATAATAGTATTGATAGTGGTGGTTTTTCCTGTTCCGGGTCCTCCTGTAATGACTAAAAGGCCATTTCTGACTGCTTCCTTCACCGCCTCTACCTGGTGCTCATCGAGCTCCATCTCTGTCTTTTTCTCTATATTTCTGATTGCAGCCTCTATCTCGATATCCGGCACATCATACGTCACATCAAGCTGCTTTAGCATGGCTGCCGTGTTTGCCTCCATATAATAAAAGGTGTTAGCATAAATCTGGGTTATATCATCCTTTAACTGCATGACAATCTTCCTGTCCATGGCCAGATTCATGTAATGTGCCTCAACCTGCGAGCTTTCCACTCCGAGCAGATATACAGCACGCCTCGTAAGCTCCTCCATCGGCAGATATGTATGTCCGTCCATGGCAGCCTGCTGCAAAACATACTGTATACCGCTTTTTTATTCTAAAATCAGAATCAGTCTTGATGCCAACCCGCGCCGCTATCTCATCTGCAGTTTTAAAACCAACTCCGTCGATATCATCCGCCATGCGGTACGGATTTTCCTTGAGCACACTGTATATCTCTCCGCCATACTTATTATATATCTTCACAGCCAGATTCATATTGATGCCGTACTGCTGCAAAAAAAAATCATGGCTTCCCTTAAGTCTCTTTTTGCATTGACCTGGTCCGCAATCTCCATAGCCTTTCTCTGGCTGATGCCCTTTACCTCAGCAAGCCTCTCCGGCTCTTCCTCTATGATGCGGAAGGTATCCTTCTTGAAGCGCCTGACAATACGTGCTGCGAGCGCAAGTCCTATACTGTATGGCTCCTGAGCCCAGATACCTCTCAATAGCCATCTCATCCTCCGGCTCCTTCTCTTCAAAGCTTACTACCTTAAACTGTCGGCCATAGGTGGCATGCTCTGTATACTCACCGTGAGCCTCTATATTTTCCCCCTCAGCAATGTCCGAAAAAGTACCCACACATGTGAGCTCCTCCTCGTTCACTACAAGAACAAGTACCGTATACCCGTTTTCTGCATTTCTGTATATTATATGATCAACGTATCCTGTGACTGTTTCGGTTTCCAATTGAACTTCTCCGTATCTGTGTGTTTTTATTGTGACTCTGAATAGTTTTATTTTTTAAATATTATACCCTAGAGCATACGTATCTGCAATTACTAAGTTTGCACTAAAAAAGCCGGTAACCACATGCAAGCATGTCGTAATCTGATTAATCATAAATGAGGGGCAAAATACCTTTTGCCCCTCATATCATTATTATACTATATTAACCATACCGGTGTGAGCGGTGTATAAGCCTTTTACCATATTTTTGTCCTTTACAGTCTGATTCTGTTAATAACGTTTACCTTTGATGCCTTGTCGGCAAAATCCTTCTCTGTCATGTCGCCTGTTGTGAATGCATACTCGCCATCAACCACATTCTCAATGTAGTCTACATGTCCGAATACAGCCTCAACCTCGCTCTTTGGTGAGTCAGTTCTCACAAAGAAGCTGTTTACACTGTCATCATAGCTTACAAGTGTGAGCTTCTCAGGCTTCCAGTCAATATAAATATTTGTGTTCTGATGCTTTGTCATATCAACAACATCTGCCACTACAGCACTTGCTGTTGGAAGCTTTCCTGCTCCACTGCCGTAGAACATAGCATCTCCGAGCACATTTCCGCGTAAAAATACGCCGTTGAACACTCCATTTACTCCTGAGAGCGGATGTGTGTCATCTATCATATATGGTGCAACGAGACAGGTATAGCTGTCACCCACCTTGCGGCTTGAAGCAAGAAGCTTGATTGCACGGTGCATTGCCTTTGCGTACTTAATATCCTCAGGTGTAATCTTTGTGATACCCTCACAGTGGATATCCTCGAAATCCACCTGCTGTCCTGCAACAAGCGATGTGAGAATGGCTATCTTTCTGCATGGATCATATCCCTCTATGTCGGCTGTAGGATCCTTCTCTGCATAGCCCTTATCCTGAGCATCCTTTAATACCTCATCAAAGTCTGCACCTTCCTCTGTCATCTTTGTAAGCATGTAGTTGGTTGTTCCGTTTAAGATACCTGTGATTTCCTCAATCTCGTCTGCTGTGAGACACTTGTTGAGAGGTCTGATAATAGGGATTCCACCACCGACACTGGCCTCAAACTGGAAGTTCACTCCATGATCCCTGGCAACCTTGATGAGCTCAGCACCCTTTGCAGCAACAAGGTTCTTATTTGATGTTGCTACCTGTTTTCCTGCCTCAAGCATTGCCTTTACGAATGTAAATGCAGGCTCAACTCCTCCCATTGTCTCTACAACTATACCGATCTCAGGGTCCTCTGCAATAACCTTATAATCATGAACTATTTTGTTCTCAATAGGTGTACCCGGGAACTCTCTTAAATCAAGCACATACTTGACCTCGATCGGCTCTCCCGCTCTCTTTGCGATTTTTTCCTTTGTTGATTTCTAATACTTCTACGACACCTGATCCAATTGTGCCGTAACCCATAACTGCAATCTTCATCTTTTTGTTACTCCCTGGCTAAAATTTTTACGTAATGTATGCCCTTTAAGGACTCAATCTGCTTTGCCATATCATCCACATCATCCGACTCCGGAAATACATCCACAGATAACGTGAGTGACGCAATGCCATTTACCGGTACACTTTGGTGTATGGTAAGAATATTTGCTTTCGCATCGGCTACCGACTTAAGCACAACAGAAAGTATGCCCTGCTCGTCATCCATCTGAATGACAAGATTCACTGTCTTCCCTTTACGCCCCTCATAAAAAGGAAAAATATCATCCTTATATTTGTAAAAGGAGCTTCTGCTTATGCCAACAGCATCTGTTGCCTCCTGCACAGATTCAAGCTTGCCCGAATCCAGCAGTCTCTTTGCCTCAACTACTTTAAGCAGCACCTCCGGTACAGCCTTTGCCCGTAAAACGAAGTAGTTTGATTTCTCCGCCATTTAGTTACCTCCAAAATGGCCGGTGTGTGTTTGTCACACACCGACATTTGTCCTTGACTCAAAGATTTTAACACAAAGATTACAGCTTTGCAACATCTTATGCTCTCGGTTTTCCACAATTACTGCAGAATTTACCTGTATTTTTTTGTCCACACTCACATGTCCACTCTGTGTTTACAGGTAATGGCTTGCCACAGTTTGTGCAGAATTTACCTGTATTTTTCTGTCCACACTCACATGTCCACTCTGTAATCTCCTGTGGCATAGGCTTGCCGCAATTACTGCAGAATTTACCTGTGTTTTTCTGTCCGCACTCACATGTCCAGCCTGACGCATCCTCCTGCTGTGTGGCACCTGAAGCCACTCCTCCTGCTGCCATACCTGCTGCACCATTTCCCGGAGCATTCATTCCGGCTGACCTGTTATTTTGTGCCATCTGTGTAAAACCATTCATCATATTGCCCATGGTGCTCATTCCCATGCCGACACCCATGAAGCCCCTGCATAGCTCCACCACTGTTGCTGCCTGCGTTCTTGACACCCTCTGACATATTTTTGACCATATATCCCTGTGCAATAGATGGATCTGAGAGCATTGCGCCCTCGTTTCTTGTGTTAATGAGCTCCTGAGACTTCTCATCATATGAAAGGCTGGCGATACCAACACTTTGTACCTCCATACCACGCATCTGATTCCAGCTTTCATCGAGACACTTCGCCATATATCTTCCAAGCTCAGATGCCTTGCTTGTGACGAATGAAATTCTTGTACCATCCGCTGACATCTGGTTGATGGCAGACTGTAATGCCTCTAAAAACTCTGACAGATACTGCTCATTGATATCAGTAATCTCCACATGATCCATATTCTTTGGAATAGCCTCTGCATAAAACTGAAGCGGATTCACAATTTTGATGGAATATGTACCATGGGCACGAAGGAAAAGCTCCGCATTATAAAATGTATCATAGTAGTTTATAGGATTTCTCGTACCAAACTTGATTCCCTTGATTTCCTGGAGGTTGATATAATAAACCTTCTGTGACTGTGGTGTCTGTCCACCAAATCTCACACGGTCAAAGGTTTCCTTTAAAGAATCCCCAAACTGTCCGTTGAAAAGTGATGGCATAGATGAATTGCTCACCTTGTAGTAGCCCGGCTCAGCTGTGTAATCCACAATCTTGCCACCATCAACAAGTATCATAAACTGATTGTCATATACATGAATGATAGAGCCGTTTGAAACAATATCGTCAGAGCCTTTTTTATTCTGCCCCCTGTTTACCAGCACACCCCTGGCATAGACTGTCTGGTCGCCTATATTGTCCGGCTCAATAACCTCCTGCCATGTATCTGCAAAGCCGCCTCCAATTGCCTGTTTTACTGCCTTAATAATTCCCATTTTCTTCCTCCTTAGATATGGTTGTAATCAACTTCATGAAAGCTCTGCAGCTTCCATACTTTTTTATATTGACAGGCTCAACATATGAGCCACAATATTCACATTTCTTTGCTCCAAGACTTCTGACCGGAGCACCGCAATTCGGACATGTAGTGCCAACTGCACTGCCTATCCCTGCATTATCCAGCATATCTATATCCTGTATGTATACAAGCTCCATATTGTATCTGGTCTGCTTTTTTATACTCTTTATCACCACTGATAAGCTTTCCTGAGGCAGTCTTGTAGTAAAAATACTCAACCGCACTCTGTATACTGATGACGCACCTTCCATCTCTTTTCACATAGTTTGAGATTTCAGTCTGATGTACCCTGATCTCGTCAAAATGCTCTGTAAAGCCAGCTGCTTCATTGCTGTCTATACGCACCAGCACCTGCTGTCTTACCTCATCAGAAGCCTCACGGTCCAGCTTGTAAATATCCTCAGTCGTGATTGCACAAAGTGCTGACACAAGCACTCTTTCTGACATTCTCTTAAACTGTTCCCAGACAAACTCCGGAAAATCCCTTTTTATCTGTGGCTCCATAAGGCGCGTCATGCCTGAAACCGACTTGGGAGTCGTAGAGACATTCTCCCTGATACGATTGATGCCCTCTGTGACATCAGGTGTACCAAGAAGACTTTCAGACAACCGTCTGACTTTAATATAAACGGTCACTCCGGCAGCTGTCAGAACTGCTAATATCGCCACAGCTATAACTAAACCCACATTTGCCTCCTTAATCCGAACGTGTTGCAAGCCACTTCAGATAACCATTGATAAATATATCTATATTGCCATCGAGCACCGCATCTGCATTACCGGTCTCCACATCTGTCCTGTGATCCTTGACCATGGTGTAAGGCTGAAGCACATACGAACGTATCTGACTTCCCCAGCCAATTTCCTTGACCTCGCCTCTGATGCCAGCCTCCTTTGCAGCATTCTCTTCCTGCTTTAACAGATACAGCTTTGCCTTTAACATCTGCATGGCTTTGTCCTTGTTCATATGCTGTGAACGCTCATTCTGACACTGTACCACGATCCCTGATGGAAAATGTGTGATACGAATAGCTGACGAAGTTTTATTGATATGCTGTCCTCCTGCTCCACTTGAGCGGTAGGTATCAATTCTGATATCCTCGTCCTTCACCTCAATATCGAGATCCTCCTCAATATCCGGCATGACATCACATGATACGAATGATGTCTGCCTTTTTTCCCGCCGCATTAAACGGCGAAATACGAACAAGCCTGTGTACACCCTTTTCAGACTTTAGATACCCATATGCATTCTCTCCGTTTACCTGGAAGGTAATGGACTTGATACCGGCTTCATCGCCATCAAGCGAATCGAGTACCTCAAGGGTAAAGCCCTTTTTATCAGCCCACTTCGAGTACATACGAAACAGCATGGCCGCCCAGTCACACGACTCGGTACCACCTGCACCTGCATTGAGCCTCAGAATCGCATTGCATTTATCATATTCTCCCGACAAAAGAGTCTTCATTCTGATACCGTCATATGTGCTCTCAAAATCATCAAGCATCTGCTGTATCTCGGGTATGAGTTACTCATCGTTCTCCTCATAGCCCATCTCAATCATCGTCTCTATATCTTCGTACTGTTCCTTAAGCTTTGCGTATGTAGCTACATCATCCTTCATACTCTTAAGCTCTTTCATCTTGCTCTGTGACTTCTCCGGGTCATCCCAGAAGTCAGGAGCTTCCATTTCTCGCTCTAATTCCTGGATTTTTTCTTCTTTATTAGCCAGGTCAAAGTGAATCCCTCACTTCCTGTAGTGGGGCTTTGTAGCCTTGGAGCGTGGACTTGAAATTATCCAACTCTACCACAGAATCACCTCTTTCTTTACATTTTAGACGCTTTATGGCTCTAACTACGCTTCCCGCATTCAGGTTGTGGGGTGCGGCCGGCACACAGTATATTCCTCTGAAAAATATGAAGTCAGCCACGGGATTTTTTTCGGATAGTGATTTTTTATTTTCACTTTGTTTCATTCATATTTTTTCCGGAACCCCGTGGCAGTTCATATTTTTCTTCGGGACATGTGTGCCGGCCGTAAACCAGGTTTACGGGGCGGGAAGCTGGTTATGGCAGGAATTAACTATATATATTAAGTCTGCCATGTATCCTCTAACCAGCGTCATTATTTTTATTATACCGATTAAACTAAGAAACTGCAACTAAATTTGGCACTTATCTTCGTGTCTTCATGTTTTCATATTTTCTGTTTCACAGCTCCTGCTGTATGCTTCTTACGTGCTACGCGTGTAACAAGCGCAATAAATAGCAGCATAATTATACCACCTGTGGTGTCAATCAGTACGTCCGTGAATCTGCCGGCCCGGCCGGGAACGAACAGCTGGTGAAATTCATCTGTGCAGGCATACAGGAAGGTCACGCCTACCGGAATCAAAAATCTTCTTCTGCCATACAAGAACGAAAATGTCAGAAAGCCAAGCAATGTGAGAATGGCATACTCACTCATGTGGGCACATTTTCTAACCGGATAGTCTATAAGCTCTGCCTTATCGAGCAGCTCCTTCTCATCCCAGTGGCTTGCGGTAATGGTATTGACCACAGAAACTATGCGATAGCTGACGCTGCCGCTGAGCTCAGACGACTCGGTATCCGGCTCCGCCGAAAACATAAAGATGACTACCATCCAGCACAGCATGAGAAAGCATGCAATCTTATTTAAGCTTTTCATTCATCACCTCAATCGCTTTCTGAAGCTGCACATCATACTGCATGTCATAGTCTGCATTTGTATCTCCTGTATATTCATAATCGACCTCTACATCAGGCTCGATACCCTTTTTGTGGATATTGTGACCGTTTGGTGTGTAGTACTTCGATGTGGTAATCTTTACAGCGTCGCCATCAGAAAGATTATAAATAGTCTGGACAATTCCCTTTCCAAAGGTCTTTTTTGCCTACAAGTGTGGCATCAATATAACCATCCTCATTGTAATCCTTCATGGCTCCTGCAAAAATTTCAGATGCACTTGCGCTGTTTTCATCGACAAGCACTACGATAGGACAGTCAATCTGTTTTCCATCGTCATCACCAAATGTCTGAACATTTCCGTTTTTATCCTTTGTATACACGACGGTTCCTGCCGGAAGCTTGCCAACCGATTCAGCCGGAAGCAGTCTGTCAACCATTTCTGTCACTGCGGTAAGTAGTCCTCCCGGGTTAGCACGCAAATCCACTATAAGGCCCTTCATACCCTGATTTGTAAGTCCGTCAAGTGCATCCTCAAACTGACTTGCCGTGTTTGTCTGAAACTCGCTGACCTGGATATATCCCACTCCATTGTCAAGCAGCTTGCTGTCCACTGATGGCAGCTCAACATTTTTACGCTCCACCTCAACGATAAATGGGTCAGCCTCCTCGCCACGTCTGATTTTAAGCGTAACCTTCGTGCCCTCCTTACCTCTGATTTTGGCAACAAGCTTTGTGAGATCCTCGGATGTTGCCTCAACACCATCAACAGAAACTATTTCGTCATCCTTTTTAAGTCCCGCTTCCTCAGAAGGTGTACCACTGTATACCTTCGAAACTGTCACCTGCTTTGTGTTCGGGTCCTGCTTTAACGCAGCCCCGATACCATAATAAGTGCCTGTCGTGCTAATTTGCAGCTCCTTATACTCATCCGCTGTATAATAAACCGAATAAGGATCATTTAGTCCCTCCATCACACCATGCAGCAGACCGTTTTCCAAATCATCCTTATCATAATCCTCATAGTAGTACTCGTCTATGTAGTTCGCAAGCTCATCGATTTTCTGCACGGTCTTGTCATCAAGCACATCTGCGCTTTTTGCAACGGTATGCACGCTCCTGCCTGTAATCATTGTGTATGCAAAGAGCACAATCAATCCAAGCACAATGGTGGTCACTATACCTGTAGCAATACCGACACCGAACCCATTTCTAAATCCCTTTCTATGAGGCTTTTTATCGCTCATATCTGAATTATCATCGTATTCTAAGCCGTTGTTGTTTGAATTATCCATTTCAGTCCTGTCCTCTCTATATTATGATATGAACTTAAAACAGCCTGTCTCCGATCGGAGCCAGGCCGTCATAATTATTATTATACTCTTAAATGTTTCCGAATTGTGAATCGGCTTCCCAAAAAGCCAATTCCAACGCCCAGTATAAGCGCTACCGGTACAAGTGTAGAGAAAATCTCCTTTGCCGGGATAAATGTCATCATATTTCCTATAAAGCTAAACTTATTAGCAATATATGCACAAATCTTTCCATACATGACACTGAGCAATCCCAGAGGAATCGCTGATCCTATCAGTCCAATGAGAATACCTTCTACCACAAACGGAGACCTGACCAGAAAATCCGTCGCTCCGATAAGCTTCATGATAGCTATTTCCTCTCGTCTGACCGCAATACCTGTAGTAACAGTGTTGCTTATAAGGAAAATCGCAACACACAGAAGAATCAAAATGATACCTCCCGATACATAGCTGATAAGCTTATTTAAATCGGTCAGTGTATTAGCCACATCCTGCGACTGGTTTACCTTTCTGACGCCCTCCAGCCCCTTGATATAGTTGACAAGAGTCTGCTGCGCAGAGACATCATTCAAATAAACCTGCAGATTTGCTGAATTACTGAGAGGGTTATCATCACCAAAGGAAGCTGCAGCATCATCGTAGCCCTCAAAATACTCCTTCTGGTAATCACTCCATGCATCGGCCGCTGACTGATAATCCACCTTGCCAACCTCAGCCCTCTTTTCTATCTGAGCCTTGTCCGCTTTTATTACATCCTCTGTAGTGCCCTCATTAAAGAACACTGTGACAGCAACACCCTCCTCAGCTGTCTTAACCATGCTTGAGAAGTTCGTCACAACTATATAAAACAGACCAAACATAAAAATACAGGCTGCCATTGTCGCTATGGATGCCAGTGAAAACATCTTGTTTCTGAAAATATTCTTAAATCCCTGCTTGATTGAATAAAAAAACGTATTAATCCTCATCACTATCACCATCCTTGCTGTCAGATACAACAAGACCTTTCTTTATAGTGATAACACGTTTTTTTCATAACCTTAACAATCTCAAGATTATGAGTTACAACGATAACAGTTGTGCCTTTCTCGTTGATTTCCTCAAGCAGTTTCATAATCTCCCACGCATTGTTATTGTCCAGATTACCCGTCGGCTCGTCAGCAAGCAGCATGCTCGGCTCATTGACAAGAGCTCTTGCAATAGCTACTCTCTGCTGCTCTCCTCCCGAAAGCTCTCTCGGCTTTGACTTGTACTTTGCAGCAAGCCCTACCATAGAAAGCATCTGTGGCACCTTTTTCTTAATAACAGCTGTGGATGCACCGATAACCTTGAGTGCAAAAGCTACATTTTCATAAACATTTCTATCCTTTAATAATCTGAAGTCCTGGAAAAACGACTCCAACATTTCTTCTGTATTTAGGAATCTGCTTGTGGCGAATGCGCGTCAGATTCCTTCCGTCAACAGTAATCGTTCCGTCTGTAGGATCAAGCTCCTTTAAAAGAAGCTTAATCAAAGTGGATTTACCGGATCCGCTATCTCCGCATACGAAAACAAACTCTCCATCATCAATCTCGAGATTGACATCATTGAGAGCAGGTATACCTGCAGAATATGCCTTACTGACATGTTCAAGTTTAATCATTACTTTCTCCTTAATAGTCCATTGATTCCATATATTTCATATATTTGACTACCATAAGGGCAATCTTAAATGTGATGGCATCCTCGAACACTCTAAGGTCGAGCCCTGTACTTTTCTGAAGCTTGTCCAATCTATATACAAGAGTATTTCTGTGAATGTAGAGCTGTCTTGAAGTCTCAGATACATTCAGGCTATTCTCAAAGAACTTATTTATAGTAGATAATATTTCTTCATCAAAATCGTCAGGGGATTTGCCATCGAATATCTCTTTGATAAACATCTTGCATAGAGGAATCGGGAGCTGATATATCAGACGGCCTATTCCAAGCTGGGAATATGCTATAATATTCCTCTCCTCGAAAAAGATTTTTCCGACATCGAGAGCCATCCTGGCCTCCTTATATGAGCGTGACACCTCTTTCAACTCATTGATAACAGTACCATATGCAATATGTACCCCATCCGCTTCGGATCTGAACAGATTCAAAATCACCTCGGCTGTCTTTCTGAGATCATCATAGGTCTCGTTTTCTGCCAGTTCCTTCACTACTATTATATTCTTCTCGTCAACAGCTGTAACAAAATCCTTTAATTTGCCGCCGAAAAAAGACTTCTGATCTTCTCAAGCTCGTTGCCGTCCTTCTCCCTGTTTGTCTCAACAATAAATACTACCCGTCGCACTTCAATATCAATGTGAAGCTTCTTCGCGCGATTGTATATATCAACCAGAAGGAGATTATCCAAAAGCAGATTCTTTATAAAATTATCCTTGTCAAATCGCTCCTTGTACGCAACCAGAAGATTCTGAATCTGGAAGCTTGCAATCTTGCCTATCATGTAGACATCCTCGCTGTCACCATAAGCTAAAAGCACATATTCCAGCTGGTGATCATCAAAGACCTTTGAAAAACTGGCATCCATTAATCACCTGACTGTCTGCCGGTGATGCAACAAAGGCCTGTGCCGGCTCTATAAACGCCTCCGCGTTCGGAAACGTAGCTGCAAGAATCTTGCCCTCTACATCTATCACACAAAGATCGGTTCTCGTAATTCCTTTAAGGCCATCAATTGTATTTTGAAGTATCTGATTGGAAATCATAAATCGTTCTCCTTCTCCCCTTTTTGTAACTGTGCATTGCCCTCACAGTCACTTTATAACTAATTGCATAAATACTTGCTATTATTTTAATACATTCGCACAAAAAAATAAAGAGGTAAATGTACAATTTTTACACATTTCCTCTTATTTTTTCTTCTATTGTTATAAGAATTAACTATATCTAACTGTTTTATCTATGTTCATAGGTGTTGATAAGATGCGTAAGGCGCTTCACATCAAGCATTTTTCTTATTTTTCCAATAAATCCATGCTTTTTCCCCATGAACTTATTATTTCCGATTCCGTACCAGAGGTTCATCAACAGCTTTTCCCTGTTGTGTAAAAGGAACTTCTCCTGTGACGGAGACGGAAGAAATGATGCAATCACATCAGGTGAAACGATGTTAATTTCATTGACAAGGATTTTCGCTGCATCCCGGTGAGTCATCAAGAACACCCTTGCCGGATATTCGCGCTCTGTCAAATAATCCAAGCAGAAATTCCTCAGCCTCATCAACAGCTTTCTGCGACTCTGCAATCACAAAGATTTTTTTATCATTTCTCTCAAGCCTCTTAAAAAACTCATAAAAGAAGTCATGATCTTCTATCTCATGCCGACGCTGCAAAGTATCTGCCGATACCGCCCTTAGTATGCCTTCATCCGCAATGACAGAATAATCACATGCCTCCAGCGCCTGCTTCACCTCTTCATCAGACTCCGCCAATGCCAGCGTATCCATATTCACTTCCTCTATTGTAGTGAGTATCTTCTCTGAAATACGTCTGTCGACTCTCATGATCATCTCGCGTACTGTATAGTTATCAAGTTGTAGCCCTGCAATATCTATCTTTTTAATCATAATTTGAAGTATAACAAAATTAACTTACATAATCAACACTTTTCAAGTTGTCGGACAATTATAAAGTATTTTAATACTATTATTTACAATTAAAATGTCAATATTATTTCCGAAATATTACTAATTTAGTGCAACTTTATCAGAACTTTACAAAACAGTTGTTCTTTTGCTCACATTCAAAAATGTGGATAATGTGCATAACTCCGTGCATAACTCATTTTTAAGGCACTTTGAGGTTTACTTTTGTTGATAGTTATCCACATTTATCCCCAATCCGAATTTACCGGGTTTAGCATATCCACTTTTTTGTGCATGTTGCTATTTTGATATATGTAATAAAAATTACGCTTGACAGCCCTGTTTTCCATTCTGTTTAAATTAGTCCCGTTTTTAAACATATATGTATATCATACAGGCCACTTATTTCAAATATCATAAACAAAAATAAATTTTCTCTATGTAAAAAGACCTCCATCTCGATGAGATGAAGGTCTTTATAGATTCATATTTACCTATCCGGCATGAATTTATTAGAAAATTCTTCTAACTGCAATGATTGATTTGTAGTTAGCCGGTGATGTATATTTGATACCGTCTGATGGATTGCTTGCATGTACAATAGTGTTTCCACCACAGTAGATAGCAACATGTCCGCTATAGCAGATGATATCTCCATGCTGCATATCGCTTGTGCTCACACCGTATCCAACGCTTCTCATTGCTGATGAGCTGTGTGGTAAGCTGATGCCAAACTGTGCATAAACTGACATTACAAATCCTGAACAATCTGTTCCGTTTGTAAGACTTGAGCCACCGTAAACATAAGGATTGCCAACGAACTGTGATGCATAATTAACAACAGCCTGTCCGTTTGAACCACTTGGTGCGCTATAGCTCTTCTCTGATGAAGAACTGCTTGATGATTTGCTTGAAGACTTAGAAGACTTCTTTGCTGCTGCCTTGGCTGCTTTTGCTTCCTCAGCCTTTCTAGCTTTGCCTCTTCAGCCTTTCTGGCTGCTTCCTCAGCCGCCTTACGCTCTGCCTCTTCCTTGGCAAGTCTTGCTGCTTCCTCTTCCTTAGACTCAGCATAAGTGAACTCTGTATCGAGTGTCACATAATCTGTAGATACATATCCGGTACCGTCTGCTGTAGATACACCTACCCATCCGTCTGTTGACTCATCCACAACTGTGAGATCATCCTCTCCGGACACGAGACCAAGTACTTCTGCATCAGTAGATGCTGTTGTTCTGACCTTGAGTGTCTCAGTATTGACTGTTGCCACGCGACGTCCTGCGCTCTGTACGAGTGTATCGTCACCGACTACAACATAATCGCCTTTTACATATCCTGTTACTGAACCGGACTGGATTTTGTACCATCCGTTATCGGTTGTCTCAAGTACTGTTCCAATTCCATTGTTATAGAGCTTTCCAAGAGACTCGCTGTTTTCATCTGCACTCGCACGTATATTAACGCTGTCGCTAACCTGTGCAACCGCTGTATCAGCATATGCTGATTTAACCGGCTCGGCATCTGTTGCCGCAACATCTGTTGCAGTCTCTGATGTATCATCACCTTTTAACATTACATCTGTCAACATAGATGTAACACCCGCTGTAAGAGTGTTTGATGTACTAACAATATCTGATGTATAACTAGCTACTCCTGCAGTAGGTCCAGCCGCATATACTGCATATGGCACTGATGACAGAGCCATAAAACCTGTAAGTACCCCGGCTGTGAGTTTCACATAATTTACTTTCATTTTACCCTCCGTTGTATGAATTTGTAACAGTTATTACGAATTTGTTACAAATATTACTTTGTCATTATAACAAAGCAACATATATATGTCAACGTTTTCTTAGTGAATTCTTAAGAAAATCTTGACTTTTTTCCAACGAATAGGACTTATGTCGCATGAAATACTTATGTAATAATTTTATTTTACAGCAATAGCCTCAACCTCAAGCATTACATCCTTTGGAAGCCTTGCGACCTCAACACAGCTTCTTGCAGGGTATGCTCCGTTAAAAAATGTGGCATATACCTCATTTATTGCACCGAAGTCATTCATCTCCTTGATGAAAACTGTAGTCTTTACCACATTGTCCATGCTTGTTCCTGCTGCCTCAAGCAGATGTGACAGATTTGTAAATGCCTGCTTAGCCTGTGCCTGTGAGCCCTCAGGAATCTCACCGGTCTCCGGAACTACCGGTATCACTCCGGAAGTATATACCATACCATTTACCTCGATAGCCTGTGAATATGGTCCGATTGCTGCCGGTGCCTTGTCTGTACTGATAACGTTTTTCATGTTATTGCCCTTCTTTCCTGTTAAAATTTATTAAAAAGACTGTTATTTCTTAAGACGGATTTTGCCATCTGTGAGATCAATCTTTCTTTCCTTATATAAATGACCAACTGCACGCTTGAATGCATTTTTGCTAAGTCCTGTTTCTCTCTTGATTACCTCCGGGCTTGCCTTTTCCGAAAACGGAAGCACCCCTGCGTATGAATCAAGCAGCTCAAGGAGCTTTTCAGAGTCGGAATCCATCTGAATATATGCCTTTTCCCTCATTGTCAGGTCCAGCTTGCCATCCGCCTTGACATCAGTGACCTTTGCCTCTATCACATCTCCAAGCTTCAGATAAGCGGCATTCTCAAAAACCGGTATCTTTGCTGAATATTTGTCATCCACAGCGATAAATGTACCGAAATTGTCGCTAAAATCATACACACGGCCTGAAACCATATCATCCTTTTTGTATGGCGAATCGGTGCTCAGCATATGGTAAATACCCTTTGTGGTAGCGCAAAGCCTCTGGCTTTTATCTATGTATAATGTAACAAGTATCTCATCTCCGGCGCTGACCTTTCTGACCATCTCCTTGTAAGGAAGAAACAGGTCCTTTTCAAGTCCCCAGTCAAGGAACGCCCCTATTTTAGTCACCTCCTTGACAGTAAGCACTGATAAACCTCCAAGTGTCAGCTTTGGCTCGTTTGTCGTAGCAATAAGTCTGTCGTTAGAGTCCTTGTATACAAAGACCTTAAGCTTATCCCCCTGCTTTACTCCATCCGGAATCTGCTTTGCCGGAAGCAGTACCCTCTCCTCCGAAGCCGAAGATGTTGACAGATATATGCCAAAATCAACCTTCTTTACACATACAAGCTCCTGATATTCTCCTAATCTCATGTTTTTCCGTCCTTTCTGTATCAAAACTGTATCGTTATTAAATAATGGAATTATAATTATTTTTCCGGTACCGGCTTACTCAAAAACTCCACCACCGAATACGGTTTTTTATCCGTATCCGCAAGCACCACTGTCACACTCTTTGATGTGTACTTCACGTATGATATAACTGTATCACCAAGCTTTGCTTCTTTTCTGTACTCCACACGAAGCTCAGATATTTCAAAATCATTCGGCAGAAGCTGCTGTGCCAGCATAACATACTTCTCATTGTTCATATGATGGTTGCTGTCTATAAAAAACTGAGGAACCACAATCTCACCCTTTTTCTCCATATCATCAGGAATATGAAGCTTGCGCTTTGCACACTCCATCTCAAGCTGCGGCTCAAGACCGTATGTATCCGCAAACTCCTGAGGCACCTTCACCGGTCTGCCGGTTCGTGTATCAACAAGTACCCAGACAGAATTGGCATATGCCAGTGTGCTGCCGCCTGCATCTTCAAGTGTGAAATTTCTGTAACCGTAAAACGCCTTCATACCATATGCCCATGTGGATATCTTTACCTGTTCATTAAGCAGTGGAAGTCTGTTTATGCATATCTGCCATGATGAAAGCACCCATGCTATATGATTGTCCGCAAGAAATCTGATTCCCACATCATGTGACTGTGAGTGAAACACACTACAGTCCTGAAAATAATTGGTAAGCCCTGTAAGGCTCAGTCTACATGACGAATCCACCTCGCTGTAACGTATTCTGCTGTCAAATGAAAAAGCCATATCTAATTCCTCTAGTCTATAAAATTGAAGTAACTTCTGATAAATCTAAACGCTTCATCCACACCATTGGACATCCAAAGATTTGAGCTTTTATTAATGATATCCTGGTATTGCTGTATAGTAATTGGTGTCTTTTTTTTCAGAGCCGAGTTCTTCTATAAGATTAATAATTCTCAAAAAATTCTTGTTCATATTACACCATCCTTCTATAACTGTTTAAGTCATATACGTTTCTATTTTATAACAAATCGCATTATTACACAAGAAAAAAAGAGAACTTCTATCGAAGTTCTCTTTAGCTGGCCCACAAGGATTCGAACCTTGAAATGACGGAGTCAGAGTCCGTTGCCTTACCATTTGGCGATGGGCCAATGTGTTGTCTCAACAAAAGATATTATACACATGTGGCTATATAGTGTCAAGCATTTTTAATTGAATGTAATTGAATATAAATTCTGCTTGTCCTGCTAAAATGTGAGCACCGGCTAATTTTTAAACAGCAACACCTCGCCATCATATTCAGCAAATGTCACCTCATCGCCCCACTCAAGCTTTGCCGTGCCGTTTGTCTGCTCTATGATTGTTTTCTCTATGCGTTTTTTATCATTTTCCGGGATAACGGCTTTCACGAGCACATCCGCCTCATACGCTGTGTCCATCACCGTAATCTTCTCCTGTGCAAACAGATACTGAAGTCTTCCAATTCCGGTATAGTCCGTCCTGATAAACAGTATTGCACCATCCTTCTTCTCTATTATCTCACTTGCCGAAAGCCCCACCTTTGTGGCTTGCTGATACGCACGCACCAGTCCGCCTGTGCCAAGCAGCACCCCACCGAAGTACCTCGTTACTACAACAGCGGCATTGTGGATATTTTCCTTAAGGAGCACATCAAGCATAGGACGGCCTGCGGTGCCTGCAGGCTCCCCGTCATCCGAGCATCTGGTCAGCTCCTGTCTCTTTCCTATAACAAAGGCACTGCAGTTGTGCCTTGCATCCCAGTATTTCTTTTTCGTCTCATTGATAAAGCTTACAGCCTCATCCTCAGACTCTACCGGCCTTACAGTTGCTATAAACCTCGATTTCTTCTCTGTTATCTCACCCTGTCCGCCCTTGTACACGTACAGGCTTATAGTATTCTCTGACATATGATATTCTTTCCATCCTGATATTGCCTGATTACACTCATGCATCTTAAAACACTTTATTGAACTGTAATTGTTACCTGTATTATATAATATGAAAACCAATCTGTAAATTGCATTTAAATGCTATATTTGATATAATAATGTATACTGTTTATTTTCTAATCACAGTATATACAAACAAGATTACAAATCTTTATAATGACAAGGAGGCCTATATATGAATTACGGCAAAAAAGCTACAATGCAGCTGCTCCGGAAATATGACAATAAGAGCTCTAAGGTCAAAAATAAGGTCAAGCTCATTGTTCTAAAGATTCTTCTGGTTGTAGTAATTGTAGCAGGCGCAGCCGGCATCAGTTCAGGAATCGGTGTCATGAAGGGAATCATTGATTCCGCACCTGACATATCAAAGATCGATGTCACTCCTACCGGCTACTCAACTACCGTTCTGGCGGCAAACGGAGAAGAAACCGCCACACTCGTAGGTCAGGGGGCAAACAGGCAGTATGTCACCATCGATGAGATTCCGCTGGATTTGCAGCATGCTTTTGTTGCAATCGAGGATGAACGCTTTTACGACCACAACGGCATCGACCTGCATGGTATCGGAAGAGCCTTTATCTCCGGTCTGTCAAAGGGCAGATTCAGTGAGGGAGCCAGCACAATAACACAGCAGCTCATCAAGAACAACGTACTGACCAGCTGGACAAGCGAAACTTCCTTTGTAGAAAAGCTTCAGAGAAAGATTCAGGAGCAGTACCTTGCCCTTGAGCTCGAAAAGCAGGTAAAAGACAAGGACTGGATTCTTGAAAACTACATGAATTCGGTCAATCTGGGAGCAAATACCCTCGGTGTGCAGGCCGCATCCAAGAAGTACTTTAACAAGGATGTCTCAGAGCTCACGCTTTCTGAAGCATCTGTCATCGCAGGTATCACTCAGAATCCATCCGGCTACAACCCTATCACACACCCTGACAAAAATGCCAAGAGACGTGAAAAGGTGTTAAATAACATGAAGGATCAGGGCTATATCTCCAAGGCGCAATATGATGAGGCCATGGCCGATGATGTCTACTCAAGAATTGCTGAGTACAACACCACAGGCTCAGGCTCTGTGAACACGTACTTTATTGATGCACTCATCGACAACGTGTTCGACGATCTCACAGCCGCCGGTTACTCTGAGACAGAAGCCTACAAGCTGATTTACAAGGACGGACTGACTATCAAATCGACCCAGGACCTTACTATGCAGACCATATGCGACGAGGAGGCAAACAATCCATCCAACTATCCGTCCGACGCAAAGTATTCGTTCCAGCTTTCCTTCGAAGTAAAAAAGGCAGACGGTTCGTACAAGACCTACACGAACCAGACCATGCTCTCTTTTTATAAGAAGAAAACCAACAATGATGATTTCAGCATCAACTACTCAAGCCCTGATGAATGCAATGCAGCTATTGCACAGTACGAGCAGGATGTACTTGAGGAGGGCGATTCAATTGTGGAGGGTTCTGAAGCTGTCAATATCACGCTGGAGCCGCAGGTTGCCATGACAGTCATCGACCAGAGCACCGGTGAGGTAAAGGCACTGGTAGGCGGTCGCGGTGACAAATCCGGCAACAGAACATGGAACAGAGCTACAGATACATGCAGACAGCCCGGCTCTACCTTCAAGATAATCGGCTGCTATGCTGCTGCTCTCGATGCAGGCGGCAAAACACTTGCATCCGTGCAGGATGATGCACCGTTTACAGTAGGTTCAAAAACCTTTAACAACTATGACAAATCTTTCGGAGGCTTTACCTCCATCCGATGGGCAATAACAAAGTCCATCAATATTGTAACAGTCAAAACCTTACAGGATATCGGGGTTGAGCTCGGTTACAAATATGCGGAGGATTTCGGTATTTCAACTCTCACCGATTCCGACAAAAACCTGTCACTGGCGCTCGGCGGACTGACAAAGGGTGTCACAAACCTTGAGCTCACAGGTGCATATGCTACTATAGCCAACGGCGGAGTATACTTAGAGCCAAAGTTCTACACTCAGGTTCTTGACCACGATGGCAATGTATTACTTGACAAGACCAATACGCAGAACACACGAACTGTAATCAAGGATACTACGGCATGGCTTCTTACAGATGCCATGAAGGATGTTCTGACACAGGGAACCGGAAAGCTGGCGCGCTTTGACAGCCAGATAGCCCAGGCGGGTAAATCCGGTACCACAACCAGCAACCGCGACTGCCTGTGGGCAGGCTACACACCATACTACACATGTGTCGTATGGGGCGGCTATGATGACAACTCAAAACAGTCCGGCAAGCTCACATCCTATCCTAAGAATATATGGAGGAATGCCATGAGCAGAATCCATGAAGGACTTGAAACCAAAGACTTTGTACAACCGGATGGTATAACAAATACCACGGTATGCAGCAAATCAGGGCTTGTTCCTCTAGATGGAATATGTGACAATGATCCTCGTGGATCAATGCTGACAACCGAATATTTTGATACGGACACTGTGCCGACAGACAGCTGCGACCATCATGTTGCACTTGAAATTTGTGCCGATTCGGGAGCCATTGCCGGTCCGTATTGTCCGAATAAAACATCAAAGGTATTTATAACAGGCGCTGTATCAGGCAGCCCTGAGTATGAATTCATGGCAGATGACACGTTCATGAATACCGTATGTACATTACATGATGCAACATCGCTGATTAACAGCTCACCAACCACCACGGATCCTACCAATTCCGGTACTACACCGGGCAGTACTGACGGCACTGCGGCTGGAGCACAGACAGGTGAAGCCGGAACTGGTACCGGTGCTGGCTCAGGTGCTGGTACTGGTGACTCCGGTTCAGGTGGTACTGGATACTCCGGCGGCAGCTCCGGTTCATCCGGTAACAGTGACCGGTAGCACTCATCGTTAACCATTACGATTTACAACTTAATTATCTAAAGCAAAACCCCCAAGGATCATATCCTCGGGGGTTTTTGTTGATGTATATATGCTAAGGGGATTAGATAATAATTTGCATTACTCTACATCCTGTAATGCCTCAATTCCTTCCTCGCCTGTACGAACCTTGACAACCTGTGCCACGTCGTAAACGAAGATCTTACCATCTCCGATATGTCCGGTGTAGAGAGTCTTCTTAGCAGTCTCAATAACCTTTTCTACCGGAATCTTGCCAACGATTACCTCAACCTTAACCTTTGGAAGTAATGTCGCATCAAGCTCAGCTCCACGGTATTTCTCGCCGGCACCCTTCTGGATACCGCAGCCCATAACCTGTGTCACTGTCATTCCTGTTACACCTAAGTCATTCATAGCCTTACGAAGCTTGTCGTACTTTGTAAGCTTTGAAATAATAACAACCTTGTGGATACCGCTTGCTGAAGCCGGTGTTGTTGCATTTACAACAGGCACTGCTGCATCCTTCTTTGCCTGAGAAGCTGTTGCATACTCAGAAGAACCAAGGTCTGTATTTTCATTGACATCCATAACATCACCTGATACATCCATGATAGCAAATCCCGCGTATGCTGATGGAAGACCATGCTCTGTCGGGTCAAGTCCTACAATTTCCTCTTCCTCAGAAACTCTAAGTCCCAGTGTAGCCTTGATAACAAGGAATACGATTGTAATAGTTACTACTGTCCATGCTGCTACAGACACAAAGCCTGTGAGCTGGAGTCCTAAAAGCTTAAATCCACCGCCGTAGAAGAGTCCTACGAGCTCGTTGCCCTTTGAATCAGCGATTGAATATCCTGGAGCACTGTTTGTGGCAAAAAGTCCAACAGCAATTGTACCCCAGATACCATTCATCATATGTACTGCTACAGCACCTACAGGATCATCCACACGAAGTACATTGTCAAGGAACCATACACCGAAGCAGACGAGAAGTCCTGCTACGGAACCGATAATGATAGCACCAAGTGCATCTGTTACATCACAGCCTGCTGTGATAGCTACAAGTCCTGCAAGTGAAGCATTCAGACACATTGACACATCAGGCTTGCCATATTTGAGCCATGTGAAAATCATACAAACTACTGTTGCAAGTGCAGGTGCGATTGTTGTTGTTACAAAGATAGAACCAAGCTGCTCTACTGATTTTGCTGCTGCACCGTTGAATCCATACCAGCCAAGCCAGAGAATGAATACACCGAGCGCACCGATTGTGATGTTATGACCCGGAATAGCGTTTACTTTTGTAATCTTTCCGTTTTTATCCTTTGTAAACTTTCCGATACGAGGTCCAAGAATTGCAGCTCCTACAAGAGCACTGATACCACCAACCATGTGGATGGCACAAGAACCTGCGAAATCATGGAAGCCAATCTGTGCAAGCCAGCCACCGCCCCAGATCCAGTGAGCTTCGATTGGGTAAATAAGTGCTGAAATAACTCCTGAATAAACACAGTAGGAAATAAATTTTGTTCTCTCAGCCATAGCTCCTGATACGATAGTTGCTGTTGTCGCACAGAAAACCAGGTTGAATACAAAGTTTGACCAGTAAAATCTTTGTAAGATGTGAAGATGTCAAATCCCGGCTTACCGATGAAACCAAGAACATCTTCACCTAATAAAAGCGAAAAACCAATCAGTATGAATACAACTGTACCAATACAGAAATCCATCAGGTTTTTCATAAGGATGTTACCGGTATTCTTTGCTCTGGTAAAACCTGCTTCCACCATAGCAAAACCTGCCTGCATCCAGAATACCAATGCTGCTCCAATAAGGAACCAGACTCCGAAAATTACTCCACTAATCTCTTCTGTCATAATAATGTCCTCTCTTTCCTGTTTCTTCTTTCTATTTTTTCATTTTATCGAAAATAAAATTTATAAAAAAACAGAGACAATTCACCAATTTCCACAGCTTCGTGGTTCAGCAAAATGTCTCCATTTTATTATTATGTTAAATTAAATCATATATTCCGCTCTAAACAGCTTTCCGTAAGCTTTTGGTCCTGAAACTACAAGGATTAAACCTCGAAGATTAAATCGCCGTATGATGGCATTGGCCACATCTCTTTGTCGACAATCATCTCAAGCTCATCAACCGGAGTACGAAGAGCATCCATAGCAGTCTTTACAACATCTCTGTAGTAAACAGCCTGCTCTCTGCCCTCTTCCATAGCACCGGCCTTTGCTGTCTCATCCTTAAGCTTTGCAAGTGCAACCTGTGCATCTGAAAGGAGAGCTGATGTCTCTGTAAGAAGCTCTGACTGAACAGATACATCTGCATCAGCAACTGCACTCTTAACTGAGTTAACTGACTGTGCAAGTGATGTAATATACTTGATAACTGCAGGAATAATCTGCTTTCCGGCAATATCAATCATAGCCTTTGCTTCTATATTAATAGTCTTTGCATATGTCTCATACTCGATCTCGGCACGGCTCTCAAGCTCTGTCTTTGTAAATACACCGAACTTCTCGAATGCTGCAACTGACTCAGGAGCAACGTATGCAGGAATTGCATCTACCATAGACTTGATGTTTGGAAGTCCACGTCTCTCTGCCTCAGCTACCCACTCATCTGAGTATCCGTTTCCGTTGAATACGATTCTCTGGTGCTCTACTGCGTAATCCTTGATGAGATCATGTACAGCGAGGTCAAAGTTGTCTGCCTTCTCAAGTATATCACAAGCGTCTGAGAATGCCTCAGCAACGATTGTGTTAAGCACGATGTTGGCCTGTGCAACAGAATCCTGTGAACCAACCATACGGAACTCGAACTTGTTTCCTGTGAATGCAAATGGAGATGTACGGTTACGGTCTGTGGCATCCTTCATGAAATCAGGAATTGTCTTTACACCTGTCTCAAGCTTCTCTCCTTTTAAGCTGTGTGTAGCTGTTCCTGTTGAGATGAGCTGGTTTAATACATCACCAAGCTGGTCTCCAAGGTAGATAGAAAGGATTGCAGGTGGTGCCTCATTAGCTCCAAGTCTGTGATCGTTTCCTACATCAGCAGCTGCTGCACGAAGGAGTGATGCATGCTCATCGATTGCCTTTAACATACATGTGAGTACAAGTAAGAACTGTACATTGTCATGTGGTGTTTTGCCAGGCTCAAGCATGTTGATACCATCATCTGTTGTGATTGACCAGTTGTCATGCTTTCCTGAACCGTTAACTCCTGCGAATGGCTTCTCATGAAGTAAGCACTGGAGTCCGTGACGGCCTGCCACCTTCTTGAGTGTCTCCATGATAAGCTGGTTGTGGTCAACAGCTACGTTGCACTCAGCATAGATAGGTGCAAGCTCGTGCTGTGCAGGTGCTACCTCGTTGTGCTGTGTCTTGGCTGAAACACCAAGCTTCCAGAGCTCCTTGTTTACATCTCTCATGTAAGCTGCGATTCTCTCACGGATAGCTCCGAAATAATGATCATCCATCTCCTGTCCCTTTGGAGGCATAGCTCCGAAAAGTGTACGTCCTGTGAAGATGAGATCCTTTCTCTGTAAATACTTCTCACGGTCTACGATGAAGTACTCCTGCTCAGGTCCGACAGAAGGTGTAACCTTCTTTGATGTTGTATTTCCGAATAATCTTAAGAGGCGGAGTGCCTGATCGTTGATTGCTTCCATTGATCTAAGAAGAGGTGTCTTCTGGTCAAGAGCTTCACCTGTGTATGAACAGAAAGCTGTCGGAATGCAAAGTGTTGCGCCTGCTGCATCCTGTCTGACAAATGCAGGTGATGTACAATCCCAGGCAGTATATCCTCTTGCCTCAAATGTAGCACGAAGACCACCTGATGGGAAAGATGAAGCATCCGGCTCACCTTTAATTAATTCTTTTCCTGAGAAACTCATAAGTACTTTTCCGTTTGGCATTGGAGAAGTGATAAATGAATCATGCTTCTCAGCAGTAACTCCTGTAAGTGGCTGGAACCAATGTGTATAGTGTGTTGCACCCTTCTCAATGGCCCATTCCTTCATCTCGTGTGCGATAACATCAGCAGTCTCGAGATCAAGCTCCTTTCCTTCGTCCATAACCTCATGGAGCTTCTTGTAAACCTTCTTTGGAAGACGCTCCTGCATAACTGCATCGTTAAATACGTTCTCTCCAAAGATGTCTGCTACGTTGAAATATTCCTGTTCGCTCATATCTTACATCCTTTCTGTTCATCAATCCCCTTGAGTGAATTGTTATTTTCAAATAATGTTTAAACAGCTGCACAACATATAAACTCAAATATTCTTGTTTTATGCCGGACTTCTTAGTTTATTAAAAAAAGAGGGCACTCCATCTATGGTGGAACGCCCTCGTTCATTTCGCTTAACATTATTTCTGAAATTAAGATACTCCTTTGAGTATCAAAAAATCAAGCGTTTATGTTAAAAAGTTAAGTTTTATAAAATTTTACTACAAGATATAAATATTTTGTAAAGTAGTATGTGCAAAAATACTAAATTGCAATAATATTATTCAGCCTTTCCAACTGATCCGAAAAGTTCCATCTTCTCTTTAACTGTTGCCTTAATAGCTTCAGCTCCTGGAGCAAGAAGCTTACGAGGATCAAATCCCTTGCCCTCAAGATCCTTTCCGGCCTCGATGTATTTACGTGTTGCATCTGCGAATGAAAGCTGGCACTCTGTGTTAACGTTGATCTTAGATACTCCAAGGTCGATTGCTTTTTGATCATGTCAGCTGGGATTCCTGTACCACCGTGAAGTACTAATGGCATAACACCTGTCTTCTGCTGGATAGCATCAAGAGTCTCAAAGCTGAGTCCTTTCCAGTTCTCTGGATATTTTCCGTGGATGTTTCCGATTCCGGCTGCAAGCATATCTACACCAAGATCAGCTACTCTCTTGCACTCGTCCGGATCAGCGCACTCGCCCATTCCAACTACTCCGTCTTCTTCTCCGCCGATGGAACCAACCTCTGCTTCGATGGACATTCCCATTGCATGAGCAACTGCTACTAACTCTTTTGTCTTAGCAACGTTCTCATCGATTGGATAATGTGATCCATCGAACATGATTGATGTGAAGCCGGCCTTGATGCACTTGTAGCATCCTTCGTATGTGCCGTGATCAAGGTGAAGTGCTACAGGTACTGTGATACCGAGCTCGGCATGCATAGCCTTAACCATTGCTGCTACTGTACCGAAGCCTGTCATGTACTTTCCGGCACCCTCAGATACACCAAGGATTACAGGGCTCTTAAGCTCCTCTGCTGTTAAAAGTACTGATTTTGTCCACTCAAGGTTATTGATGTTGAACTGACCTACTGCGTAATGTCCTTCTTTTGCTTTCTTAAGCATTTCTGTTGCAGATACTAACATATTTTTTCCTCCTGTTAATTAAAAGCTAATGTTATTATATTACATAACCTTATAAAAATAAAGTTAAATTTTTAACACAATCAGACAAAAAATTGTGTACTATTACTATTTTATGTCCGATTTTGTATTTATCAGCACATAATGGTAATCTGTTTGCTCAGATTAGTGATGGTCAGATCCGTGTGGCTGCCGCCAAACTCTCCGTCGAGTGTCCACGGTACCTCCTCCTCACTCTCCACATGCATCTCACTGGTCTTGAAGGAGTAGATGAGCTCATTGTCATTTTCACGGTTTGCCAGTCCCGCAAGTATCTTATTGAGCTCTATTGGGTTTTTTGGATTCTTGATGAGTGTCACCTCAAAAAGGCCGTCATCAAGCAGTACGTCAGGACCTGATATGCCCTTGAAGCCTCCTACCGAAAGCGAGTTGGTCACCATTCCATATATAAACTCATCCTCTATTATCTCACCGTCATGGCTCACCCTCATCCTGTACGAGGTGATATCCATCAGGTGCTTTGCACCCTCTAAAATATATGCGGCATGTCCCAGTATATTTTTCATCTGCTGCGAGGTCTGGTAGGATACCTCTGTAAAAAGGCCAAAGGCTGCAACATATACGAAGGTATCTCCGTTGAAGCCTCCCACATCACACGGGAATGGAGTACCGTTTACGGCAACTCTTGCGGCCTCCTCCATATTTTTTGGTATGCCGAGAGAGTTTGCAAAGTCATTGGTGCTGCCCGCAGGGATGTATCCTATCGGTACATTTACCTCGCTTTGCTCCATGCCGGTCACCACCTCATCCAATGTGCCGTCTCCGCCGCTGCACACTACAAGGTCATACTTCTTAGCATTTTTCCTGACCTTTTTTATGGCATCTCCCTGACACTGTGTAGGATAAATGGTGATTTTGTATCCGGCCTTTGTCATGATGTCCACGATATTTACCAGATGCTCCTTTATGAGCCCCTTGCCTGATTTGGGATTAAATATAAATAAAAGCTTTTTCTTCATCTATCTCAGTTCCTCCGCAATCGACAATAATTTTCTAAGCCTGTGGTTGACTCCCGATTTGCCCATTGGCGGATCAGATATCCTCCGAGCTCCTTTAGCGGTGCATCCGGATATTCAAGCCGAAGCAGCGCCATCTCCCGAAGCTGCGCCGGTAAATCATCGAGTCCTCTCATTTTCTGTATCAGTCTGATATCCTCTATCTGCTTTACAGCCGCATTCACAGTCTTGCTGATGTTTGCGGTTTCGCAGTTTACTTTACGGTTTACACTGTTGCGCATTTCCTTTAATATGCGCACATTTTCCATCTTCATGAGTGACACATACGCCTCCATGATGTTGAGACTGTCCACGATGTGGGCGCCCTCCTTTATGTACACTACATAGTGCCCCTTGCGCTCTACTATCTTGGCATCCGTATCAAAGCCGCACAAGAGCTCCTGAAGCTGCTTTGCCTGCTCTTTCGTATGACACACTATCTCAAAATGGTACGCTTTGTTGGGGTCGCTTATCGAGCCTGCTGCCATGAATGCTCCCCTGATAAAGGCTCTCTTGCAGCATGTCTGCATAAGAAGCAGTCCGTCTGCGGTCTGTCTGTTGACAGGCTGTGCCGTGATTTTAAGCGCTGCAAGTATCTTTCCGGTATCCTGCTCATCCAGCGCCTTTGTGGTATCTGTGCCAAAGGCACGCTTCATAAGTGTGGCATATTTATTTAAAAGCAGCAGGTTTTCGGTGTCGAGCTCAAGTCCATTTGTTTTTTCATTGATACGGCCCGAAAGCTCTATGATGCCTGCAAGCTCAGCGAGCTGACAGTGCCTGCTCTTTGATATCTGCTTTGCCAGCTCTTCCTTTACATCACTGGAAAATGACATGTTATTTACCTCTCAATGCATCCTTTCCTATGTCGCGATGCTCTATCTTAAGTCCATAGTCATTACAGCCGCTAAGCCTCTTGTACAGCTCGTTTGCAAGCGTTACCGAGCGGTGCTTGCCTCCGGTGCAGCCTATAGATATAACAAGCTGGTTCTTGCCCTCAGAGATATAGTTTGGAATGAGGAACTTTATCATATCATCAAGCTTGTCGATAAACTCATTTGCCTCCGGAAACTGCATGACATAGTCCTGTATCTCCTTATCATTGCCGGTTTTCGCGCGTAGTCCGTCCACATAGTAGGGATTTGGCAGAAACCTCACATCCATGACTATATCAGAGTCTGACGGTATGCCATACTTGAAGCCGAAGGAAAGTATCGTGATAAAGAGATTTTTGTAATCCTCATTCTGCACAAATATCTTTTCAAGCTCAATTTTGAGCTCCCTTGTGAGAAGCTGGCTTGTGTCTATGATATAGTCAGCATTGTCCTTTAAATACTGCAGCTTTTCCCTCTCAAGCACGATGCCCTTATTGATGCGCTCACTGCCTGCGAGAGGATGATTTCGCCTCGTCTCCTTGTATCGCTTTACAAGCACCTCATCCTCAGCATCGAGGAAAAGTATCTCATACGGAAAATTTTTCTGCCTTAGCTGCTCGAGCGTCTGTGGAATCTCATCAATTCCTGAACCGTTTCGCACATCTATGCCGACTGCCACCTTGGACACATCACTGTGGAAGGTGTTTGAAAAGTCTATGAGCTTATCTAATAGCTGTATAGGCAGATTGTCTATACAGAAATATCCCATATCCTCCATCATTCATTGCTGTGCTTTTTTCCGGCACCTGACACGCCCGTCACTATTACAAATTTCACTAGAATTCTCCAATCATCTTAACTTCCGGTTCGAGCTTTACTCCAAACTGCTTTAAAACTGTTTCCTGCACGTCTTTTATGAGTGTCAGGACATCCGCTGCAGTGGCTTCGCCCTTATTGACTACAAAGCCGCAGTGCTTCTGAGACACCTGTTCATCTCCCACGCTGTAACCTCGAAGACCTGCATCCATGATAAGCTTCCCTGCAAAATAGCCCTCCGGTCTCTTAAAGGTGCTGCCTGCACTTGGGTACTCAAGCGGCTGCTTCTCCACTCTCTTTGTGCGAAGCTCTGCCATATATGACTTTATCTCATCCTTAGGCTTTGGTGTGAGCCTGAATCTGGCTGACAGCACTATATAGCCCTTTTCCGGGACTATACTGTGCCTGTAGGATAAGTCAAGCTCATCCCTTGTGACAGTCTTTAGCTCGCCCTCTGCTGTAAGCACTGTGGCATCGATTAGGACATCCTTTATCTCTCCGCCGTAGGCTCCTGCGTTCATAACTACCGCACCTCCAACACTTCCCGGGATGCCCGATGCAAACTCAAGACCTGAAAGCGATGCCTCCGCTGCCTTTGCCGCCACTGCTGCAAGGATAGCACCGGCGCCGGCTGTGATGATATGACCGTTGTCTTGTGCTGTGAGGTCCTGCGCTGTGCTTTGCTGCGCCACAGCTTCTGTCACCTCGATTTCGGACAGGCCTTTTCCAATACCAATTACAAGGCCTCTGATGCCCTTATCTCCTACCAGCAGATTGCTTCCGTTTCCTATCACTGCAACCGGCATATCACATGCCTTAGCCAGCTCTATAAGCTTTGAAATCCGGCTCATATCAGGCTCTGCATAGTAATCTGCCGGGCCTCCTATGCGGAAGGTCGTGTGTTTTTTCATCGGCTCATCCTGCAGGAGACCAAGCTGCGGCAATTGTTCTGTTACACTTTTTACAAATGTCTGATTCATCTTATATTCCTTTAGCCTATGCTTCCTTCAAAAATGCAATGTAGCCTCTGAATGCCTCATATAAATCGACCTTGCTGATGATTTCCCATGGCGCATGCATGTTGAGCACCGGCACACCGCTGTCAATAACATTCATGTCATAGTTTGCGAGGATATATGCGATTGTTCCGCCGCCTCCCTCGTCTACCTTTCCAAGCTCCGCTGTCTGGAATGAAACATCTGCTGTATCCATGATATTTCTAAGCCTTGCAACATACTCTGCGTTGGCATCGTTTGAGCCTGATTTGCCTCTAGCACCTGTATATTTGTTGAATACAAGGCCCTTTCCGAAGTATGCCGAGTTCTTCTTTTCCATAACCGATGGATAGTTCGGGTCAAAGGCTGCTGATACGTCTGATGAGAGTACCTTTGAGTTTTTCAGTGCACGTCTGACTGCAAGCTCGCTATAGTCTCCTGCCAGGTTCATCACCTCTGCCACACAGTTTTCGAAAAAGCGTGACTGCATGCCGCTGGCTCCCACTGAGCCGATTTCCTCTTTGTCCACGAGCAGGCATACACTTGTATATTCCGGTGCGCCCTCTATCTCAAGCATAGCTCTGTATGAAGGATATGCGCACACTCTGTCGTCGTGGCCGTAACCCATGATCATACTTCTGTCAAGTCCGTAGTCTCTTGCCTCTCCGGCAGGTACCACCTCTATCTCTGCTGAAAGGAAATCATCCTCGTCCACGCCGTACTCCTGTGAAAGTATTGTGAGGATATTGGCCTTTACTCTCTCCTTAATATCCTTGTCGTCATCGTCCTTTTCTGGTCCCGGTATGCTTCCAATGAGCACATCAAGGCTCTCGCCCTTTATGACCTCTGAAGCCTTCTTGCCCATCTGCTCGCCTGACAGATGAATAAGCAGATCGCTCACACCCACTACAGGATCATTTGGCTTGTCTCCGATATTGACTGTCACTGTGCTGCCATCCTTTTTTGCAGATGACTCCGTGAAGTGCAAGCGGCAGTGTAACCCACTGGTATTTCTTGATGCCGCCATAATAATGTGTGTCGATAAAAGTGCCATGTCTGTGTCCTCGTATAAAGGCACCTGCTTTAAGTCCATTCTAGGTGAATCAATATGGGCTCCAAGGATATTCATACCCTTCTCAAGAGGCTTACTGCCCACGATAAACAGTGCCAGTCCCTTTCCCATATTGTTTGCTATTATCTTATCTCCTGCCTTTACGCTCTTTCCTGTCTCGATGAGCTCATCAAGGTCCACAAAGCCGTGTCCTGTGGCGTCAGCATAAACTGCTGCCGTGCACTCGCGCTCTGTCTTGCAGCCGGATATAAACCTTCTGTAATCCTCTGCAAATGCAAAAATAATTTTTTTCTCTTTCAGGTCCCTGGGGATATTTCTCCCAGGCGTTTTTTCTTTTCTATTGCCATGATTTATTATACCTCCGAATTTTTTGTAAGATTTTGCCTGGACGCGGCGATACAGCTCCTGAGCTGCATTGTAGCCCATCTTTTTTGTCTGTGATTGACTGCTGCTGTCTCTACGATGACCGCCAGATTACGTCCCGGTCTGATTGGCAGTGAATGACACACTACCTTGTTGCCGAGATACTCGGCATATTCTTCCTCGAGGCCGAGTCTGTCGTAATCTGCCTCCTTTTTCCAGTCCTCGAGCTTGATTACGAGATCTATCTGCTGTTTTTCCTTTACACACTCTACTCCGTAAAGTGTTTTGACATCGATGATTCCGATGCCACGAAGCTCTATAAAGTGTCTGGTAATCTCAGGCGAAGTACCCATGAGCGTATGCTCGTTGATCTTTCTGATTTCCACCACATCATCCGTCACGAGACGATGGCCTCGTCTGATGAGCTCGAGTGCGGCCTCACTCTTTCCTATACCGCTCTCACCTGTGATCATAACTCCCTCACCGTATAAATCTACCAGCACGCCGTGCACTGTGATGCACGGCGCGAGCTGCTCACCAAGACAATAGATGAGCTCAGCCATAAAGCTTGATGTGGAACGACCTGTTGACAGCACCGGTATGCTGTGCTCTCTGGCCTCTTCCATAAATATCTCATCCGGCTGTAAATCTCTGCAGAAGATGATACATGGTATATCAAACTCCATGAAGCGGCTATAGCGCTCTTTTTTCTCGCTGTCGCTCATCTTCTCTATATAAGTATACTCTACATTTCCGATAATCTGTATTCGTCTCTCCTCAAAATGATCAAAATATCCTGAGAGCTGAAGCGCCGGTCTGTTGACGTCCGAGCACTCTATCGCCCTCTCCTTTAGGTTCATCTCTTTTGTGAGATTGTTGAGATCGAGCAATTCTGCCACCTTTGCAACTGATACTGAGTGTAATGCATTCATTCGCGGTCCCCCTTGATGTATTTGTTGTTTAGTATACCACAGATTAGCTTCAAAATCTACGTGGCAGAGTGGAAAAATGCATACACTGCCTGTGCTGCTTTCTCGTTCATGGTCTCTGTCTGCATAAGGTCTTCAACATCTGCTTCCTTTATCTTCTCTAGCGACTGGTAGCGGCGCATAAGAGCCTTTCTGCGCGCCGGCCCTATGCCTTCAATATCATCAAGCACCGAATGTACCTGACTCTTTGAGCGCAGTGACCTGTGAAACTCTATTGCAAAGCGGTGTGCCTCATCCTGTATTCTCGTGATGAGCTTGAAGCCTTCGCCGTGGCGGTCGATAGGTATCTCCACATTGTTGTAATAAAGACCTCTTGTGCGGTGAAAATCATCCTTCACCATGCCACACACAGGTATGTCGAGCCCCAGCTCGGAAAGCACCTGAAGGCATATATTTACCTGACCTCTTCCACCATCCATCATTATAATATCCGGAAAACGGTTGAAGCTGCCTATTTCCTGTGGAGAGCCATCTTTTTCAAGCTGCTTCTGTTCTTCCATACCATGTGTAAAGCGGCGTGTGAGCACCTCGTGCATTGACGCATAATCATCAGGTCCCGTAACTGTGCGAAGCTTAAACTTTCTGTAATCGCTCTTTTTAGGCTTGCCCTTCTCATACACTATCATGGAGCCGACGGTCTCAAAGCCGTTGATATTGGAAATATCATAGGCCTCCATACGGTTTAAGCCGTGTAAGCCCAAAAGTTCCTCGATTTCCTTTACAGCTCCTATTGTGCGTCCCTTCTTCTCTCTTTATCCGCTCCTTATCCTGGCTGAGCACTAAGAGTGCGTTCTTGTAGGCAAGCTCAACAAGCTTTTCCTTCATGCCCTTCTGCGGCACTTTTATATTTACACGCCTGCCTCGCTTTTCGCTGAGCCACTGCTCCAAAACAGCCATATCCTCTATCTCACTCTGCAGCATGACCTCGCGCGGTATAAAAGGTGTTCCGGAATAAAACTGCTTCACAAAGTTATTTAACACATCATCCGCAGCCTCCTCGCTTCCGACCCTCACATGGAAATGGTCTCTGCCTATCAGCTTTCCGTTTCTTATGAAAAATACCTGCACCACTGCATCAGTATCGTCATTTGCAAGTGCTATGATATCCTTATCCTCGCCGTCGGCATTTGTTATCTTCTGCTTCTGTGCTACCTGCTTTTCACACTGTTTATCAGATCCCTGTATTCAGCCGCCTTCTCAAACTCCATGCTCTCTGAGGCCTTTAGCATTTTATCGCTAAGAGCCTTTATTGTCTGCTCATAGTCGCCGTTTAAGAAATCTATAGCGCCCTCTACAGATATGGCATACTCTTCCTTCGTCACATACCCCTGACATGGTGCATTGCACTGGTGTATATGATAGTTGAGGCACGGCCGGTCTGCTCCTATATCACGCGGCAGCCTGCGGTTGCAGGTGCGAAGCTTATAGATTTTGTTTATCAGATCTATCGAGCTTTTCACCGCAGAGGCACTCGTATACGGACCAAAGTAACGGGATTTGTCCTTTTTTCATCTGACGCGAAAACAGCACCCTCGGATAGTCCTCTCCCAGTGTCACCTTGATGTACGGATATGTCTTGTCATCACGAAGCATAGTATTGTACTTTGGTGTATGCTCCTTTATCAGATTGCACTCCAAAACAAGGGCCTCAAGTTCAGAGTCGGTAACTATATACTCAAAATGATCTATATGCTCTACCATCTGTTTTTTCTTGATGCCCTCATTGTGGCTCGCCTGAAAGTACTGATGTACTCGCTTCGTCAGGCTTTTGGCTTTGCCGATATATATGATTACATCATCCTTGTCATGCATAATATAAACTCCCGGGGCATCCGGGAGTTTTTTTAATTCTTCTTTGATATCAAATGTTTTTTCCATATTCGCTCTTTTAGATTGTGGTGTGGAGTTTCGCACCTTTAGGTTGTGAGGTTGCCGGCATGGCACACAGTGTATTCCTCAGGAAAATATGAAGTCAGCCGCGGGGTTTCTCTCCGTTTGGTTTTCTTTGTTTGCAAGGCTTTTTCGTCCCTTCTCTTATCTGGAAGCCCGCGGCAGTTCATATTTTCCTTCTGAACACACTGTGTACCATCCGGCTTTTTTCAGTTTATGTGTGCGAAACTCTTTTCTACTGCGCTTTTTTTGTGCGAAATTCTTTTTTCGCTCTTTCGCTGCGCGAAAATTGCTTGGTTGCTCGTTGTGTTCGAAAATTGACCTATAAGGTACTAGTTATTCAATGTATTATCATCCGGCGCTGTATATTCGGAAGATTCATTTGTATCTGCAGGTTGGTCTGTGGCGTTACGAAGGAGTGGATCTGCTGCTGATGTCGTATCTTTCTGTGCATCATTCTGTGCATTTTCCTGCTCTTTGCTCTCTTCACCATCTTTTTTTTCTCGTCCGGATCCGGGAGTCCCTTCATATCGCGGAACATCTTCATGAATTCCTTACCTGTGATTGTTTCCTTCTGGTAGAGATAATCTGATATACTGTCGAGGATTTCTCTGTTTTCATCGAGGAGCTTCATAGCCTCTGCGTAGCTGCTGTTTATGATTGAGAGTACCTCATCATCTATCTGCGATGCTGTATTCTCTCCGCAGATTAATCCTGCTCCGCCCTCTAAGTACTGGTTTTGTACTGTTGCAAGGCACATCATGCCGAATTTATCTGACATTCCGTACATTGTTACCATGGCACGGGCTATCTTTGTGGCATTTTCTATATCATTTGCGGCTCCGCTTGTGACTGAGTTAAATACCAGCACCTCTGCTGCACGACCTGCCATATATGTTGTGATTTTGGCGAGAAGCTCGTCCTTTGTCTCAAGGTATTTCTCCTCTTCAGGTGTCTGGAGTGTATATCCGAGTGCTCCCATGGTACGTGGTACGATTGTGATTTTCTGCACAGGCTCTGTATTTTTCTGCAGGGCTGATACAAGTGCATGTCCAACCTCATGGTATGAGACGATTTTTCTCTCTTTATCGCTCATGACACGGTCCTTCTTTTCCTTGCCGCCGACGGCTACAAGCTCGAAGGCTTCAAAGAGGTCTGCCTGATTTACAAGCTGTCTGCCGTTTTTGACTGCGTTGATGGCAGCCTCATTAATCATGTTGGCAAGATCTGAGCCAACAAGTCCTGCTGTGGCAAGTGCCAGTGCATCAAGATCTACCGACTCATCCATCTTGACATCCTTTGAGTGTACCTTTAAGGTCTCCAGACGTCCCTTTAAGTCAGGCTTATCAACTATGATTCTTCTGTCAAAACGTCCCGGACGAAGAAGCGCCTTATCAAGCACCTCAGGGCGGTTAGTTGCTGCTAATATAAGTAATCCCTTTGATGTATCAAAGCCATCCATCTCTGCAAGGAGCTGGTTTAGTGTCTGCTCACGCTCATCATTGCCACCGCCGTATCTGCTGTCACGGCTCTTTCCTATTGCATCTATCTCATCGATAAAGATAATACATGGTGCCATTTTTGTGCTTCCTTGAACAAATCACGCACTCTCGAAGCTCCGACTCCGACAAACATCTCCACAAAGTCTGAACCTGCAAGTGAGAAAAACGGTACTCCTGCCTCTCCTGCTACTGCCTTGGCAAGGAGTGTCTTACCTGTTCCCGGAGGTCCCACGAGAAGCGCTCCCTTAGGAAGCTTGCTCCGATATCTGTATATCTCTTAGGATTGTGAAGGAAATCAACAACCTCCTTGAGAGATTCCTTGGCTTCATCCTGTCCCGCAACATCCTTGAAGTTTACGCCTGTGGACTTCTCCACATATACCTTGGCAGTCGATTTGCCGACTCCCATCCCCATGCTGCCGCCCATCTTCTTTGAAACAAATGCTAAAAGCACCCACAGTAAAATAAGCGGAACTATAAAGCTTAATATATTAAAAATCCATGTAGATGTATTATCAGGTATCGCTGCCTTTATCTCAATAGACTTGCCCTCTGAGGTCTTTGCTTTTTTGAGTGTCGGCACAAGCTCATCATCAGCCACACGGCCTGTGTAATATGTGATGTCATAATCCTTGTGTCCGTCATCCACAAGCTTGTAGTCTATCTCGTAAGAATCAAACTCCACGCTCTTGACATTACCCTTGTCGAGCTGTTTTATGAAATCACTGTATGACTTTTCCTGTGTGCTGGCATGCGATATGCTGTTTGATATAAGTGCATACACAAACAAAGCCACGAGTGTAAGCAGGATAAATGCCATGATACCCTGTCCGCCACGGTTGTTTCTGCCACCGTTTCCACCAGGTCTGTTACCACCATTATTTCCGTTTCCACCGGACCCATTATTGCCCGGGCCATTGTTGTAATTATAGTTATTAGGTCCCTGATTATCCATATTTTCTCCGTTCTTTTCTTATTTATTACAAGCTTCAAGGCAATTTTGACCTGTAATTTTTATAGTCATTCCCATGAAACCCTATCCCCGAAAAATATCATTACAGACTTCTTATTTTCCAAGGAATATATTGTATATGAAACCGTCTCCTCACAATATATAAAGTGTGAAGCTTCACTTTATTATAAAAAAGTGCGGTCAAAATCAACCGCACTTTCTAAATATTGTATTAAATATAACGAAAAATTATCTGTTCACCTTGTTTGCCGCCTCTATGAAGCCATGGAAAAGCGGATGTGGACGGTTCGGACGTGACTTAAGCTCAGGATGTGCCTGTGTGGCGATAAACCACGGATGCTCCGGAATCTCAATCATCTCCACGATTCTGCCATCAGGTGATGTACCGCAAAGCTTCATGCCATGCTCTGTGAGAGCTGTTCTGTAGTCATTGTTGACCTCATAACGGTGACGATGACGCTCGCTTATATTCTCTGTGCCATATACCTGGTATGCCTTTGATGTCTTGTCGAGGACACATGGATAAGAGCCAAGTCTAAGTGTACCTCCGATATCCTCTATTCCGTTCTGGTCAGGCATAAGTGCGATAACCGGATGAGTAGTGTTTGGATCAAGCTCTATACTGTGTGCATCATGGAACATACATACGTGGCGCGCATACTCGATGATTGCCACCTGCATTCCAAGGCAGAGTCCCAGATATGGGATATTGTTTTCCCTGGCATACTTAGCTGCTGCAATCATGCCCTCAACACCACGGTCTCCAAAGCCTCCCGGAACGATAATTCCCTGAATACCCTTGAATACCTCTGCTGCATTGTCATCATTAAGCTCCTCTGAGTCAACCCACTTTATATCAACTGTGGTATGCTCAGGGATACCGCCATGCTTCAGTGCCTCAACAACTGAAATGTATGCATCGTGAAGTGCTGTATATTTTCCGACAAGTGCGATCTTGACCTCTTTATCAGGATGACGGAGATCCTCAACCATCTGCTTCCAGTCTGCAAGATCCGGCTCAGGACAGTCGAGATTCAAGCACTCGCATGCAACCTTTGCAAGATTCTCCTGCTCCATGGCAAGTGGTGCCTCATAGAGATACTCCACATCAAGGTTCTGTAATACATGTGAATTCGGTACATTACAAAACAGCGCAATCTTGTCCTTAAGCTTCTGGTCAAGCTCATGCTCTGAACGGCATACAATGATATCCGGCTGGATTCCCATGCCCTGAAGCTCCTTTACACTTGCCTGTGTAGGCTTTGTCTTGAGTTCTCCTGACGCCTTGATGTATGGAATCAGTGTCACATGACACAGGATGGCATTGTCGTGTCCCACCTCATGCTGGAACTGTCTGATTGCCTCGAGGAACGGCTGACTCTCGATATCGCCGACTGTACCGCCCACCTCGATGATTGCGATTGTGGTATCCTCAGATGTGAAATCCCTGTAGAATCTGCTCTTTATCTCATTGGTGATATGAGGGATAACCTGTACTGTTCCTCCGCCGTAGTCACCACGACGTTCTTTCTGTAATACTGACCAGTATACCTTTCCTGTGGTGACGTTTGAGTTCTTTGTCAGGCTCTCATCAATAAAACGCTCATAGTGTCCCAGGTCAAGATCTGTCTCAGCTCCATCGTCTGTTACAAACACCTCTCCGTGCTGAATAGGGTTCATGGTACCCGGATCAATATTAATGTATGGATCGAACTTCTGCATTGTCACCTTGTATCCACGAGCTTTTAAAAGACGTCCAAGAGACGCTGCGGTAATTCCTTTTCCAAGACCGGAAACAACTCCACCGGTGACGAACACGTATTTTACAGGCATAATTTTCCTCCTTATCAATATGCTTTGTATATTTGTAAATTCTTAATTTTTAAAATAACCAACTTATTATACAGCCTTAAATTGATTAATGCAATTTATTTTTAATTATATTTATTATATTTTGTTATAATGCTTCACATCTGGTGACGGACAACCCTGTATTCATCGCCTGAGCGGTAAAACGGACAGCGCTTATAGCTGCTTTGGACAAATCTCGCCATATCATCCTCGTCCATATTTACCGAGCAATAATACTCCTCATCATCCTCATCATATTCATTGTATGCACAAAAATCGCAGCATGTCTCCATTATCTTATCCTTCCATCACTTTTAATATGTATGCTGAAAATCTACTTAAACTGATTGACAGTCTCGTCATATTTGTAATCAATCTGTGCAAGCTTGTCGCAAAGCTCTTTCTCATCAATATCATATGCTGCCGCAAGCTCCTTCAATCCTGAATAATTGTCCCGAAGCTGTGTGTTTACAAAGCTAAGCAGCATAACCGGATCCTTTGGTAATGCCATAATCTGCTCCTTATAATTCTATGTAATCTTATAATTCTATGTTATCTTATTATCATAATCATAGCAATTAATTTTCAAATACCTGCTTTATGCTGTCATAGTGCAGGAACACACCATGCGCAGCAAGCTCTTTTATTTCATCGAGTGTGGCAATTTTAAACCCAAGTGCCTCCTCTGTCTGAATCTGTACGTCAGACTCCTTGAAATCAAGCTCAAAGCGGTAAACATCCACGAAATAGTTGTCACCCTCGCCCGGATTTCTCTCTGTGATAGGTATAGGCAAGCCCTCCCGGACACTGTGATACATCAAGGCCTACCTCCTCCTTCACCTCTCTGCAGACTGCGGTAAATGAGCTCTCACCTGCCTGTGCAGCTCCTCCTGAAACCTCCCACCAGCCCGGTGCCCATGCCTTTGTCATGACACGCTGTGTGATAAGGAACCTGCCATCAGGTCTGTGAATCACGCCAAGCACTGAAAGATGATACTCTCCATCCTTAAGTATCCAGTCGTTTTTTTTTTTTCATTGTACGGCCTGTCGGCTTTTTATCCTTATCATATATATCCCAAAATTCCATTTGAAGCTTCCTTTCTCTAAGTGGGTCTTTAATGATATCATATCATATCCTGCGCAGAAAAGCCAGCTAGTTGTTTACGCAGCTTTTTGCTTTCCGGCAGATAATATTCCATCAGCGACCAGAACCTGGCATTATGGCTTGGCTCAAGCAGATGTGTAAGCTCGTGAACCACCACATACTCTGCGCACTCCGACGGCACCTTAGCCAGCAGAAGGTTGAAATTCAGATGATGTGACTTAACGTTGCATGATCCCCACCTTGTCTTCATCTTCTTTATCGTAAAACCGGCTGACTTAACTCCCATAACCGGCTCCCATTTGTCGATAAACCTCTGCAGCTGCATCTTAAGCCGCAGACGCATCTCCCTTTCCATGAAGGGTGCCATAACCGGCTCCTGCTCCTTAAGCTGTCTTGCGACAAGCATTTCCTGCATGGTTTGCTCAATCCAGTCTGATTTGCTCTCCACAAATTTCCTGATTTCTGTATCACTCATGCCATAAGGAGCACTCACTGATAGTGTGCCATCCGTGTCCTTCACACGAAGATACATGTTTTTTTTATTCTTTTCCTGGTTACTTCTATTGTATATCTGTTGTTTATATATATGTTATTTGTACATTTATTATTTGCATATGCGTTATTCATATTTTCCAGTTTCATACTGCTCCTATCACGTAATCCGTTTCGCATAATTACATTTTACAATCTCTGTGCATTTTTGTATACTATAAATAAAGTTACTGAATAGTTACAAAACAAATATAAGGAGGCTCCTATGACAAAAGAAAAATTAGCCATTGAAGTAATAAAAAGACTAAAAACCGCATATCCCCGCACCGATTGCACTCTTGAGTACGACGAGGCCTGGAAGCTCCTCGTATCAGTCAGGCTCGCAGCCCAGTGCACTGATGCCCGCGTAAATGTAGTCGTGGTGGATTTGTTCAAAAAATATCCTTCCATCGAGGCTCTCGCCGATGCTGATGTTTCCGACATAGAAGAAATTGTACGTCCATGCGGCCTGGGAAAGAGTAAGGCACGTGATATAAGTGCCTGCATGAGAATGCTTCGCGATAATTTTGGCGGTCTTGTGCCTGACAATATGACCGATCTGCTGAAGCTACCGGGAGTCGGCAGAAAGAGTGCCAACCTGATTATGGGTGATGTGTACGGCAAGCCTGCCATCGTCACCGACACACACTGCATACGCCTTTGCAACCGTATAGGACTTGTAGATGGAATAAAGGACCCGAAAAAAGTGGAGATGGAGCTTTGGAAAATCATCCCACCCGAGGAGAGCAATGACTTCTGCCACAGGCTGGTTGATCATGGACGCGCCGTATGCACTGCCCGAACCACACCGCACTGTGACATGTGTGTGCTGAACGATATATGTGGAAGCGTTATGCATAGCTAAAACAGTAAGGCTGCGGCTCCGCAGCCTGCATGCAAAACGTGAGAAAGGACCGCGATGTTACACGCGGTAACAACGCGATCCTTTCTCGAGGAGTTTAGTTATGAAAATGTTTATTAATAAAAAGGGAATAATGTAAAAGGTTTTGTTCCTCTTACAAGAACAAGTATATGTGGTAATTATGTCCTAACAATGTACATTTTAGAAATATTTTATTAAAAAAGTCGTGATTATTTTATACTTTTTTTAGATTTGTAATATTCTGTAAATAACAACTAAATTTTTTTTGTTAAAAAGCGCCTTACAGAGCTGTATTTTATCTTCGTGGCTCTGACCGGTCAGGCTGTTTTGAAAATCCACAATACCTGCAGCGGTGCTGTCTGTCAGCAGACCTTTTTCTGCGAGACGTCTTTTTTCATCTCACGCGCTGTACCGTTTCCTCCATCGAACACACGCACCCTATCTCCAAGCACCTCCTGTATCATTTTTCTGACAAACGGATAATGTGTGCATCCCAGCACAACCGCATCTATCTCATCATGCGAATATGAATACAAAAGTTCCTCGAGATACTGTCTCACATCATCACCGTACAAGTCACCTCTCTCAACGAAATTCATAAGTCCAGGACAAGGCAATGGAATAATCTCACCCAAGTGTCTGTATCTGTCCATAAGCTTTTTAAGTTTTTCCTCCCTGATAGTCATAGGTGTAGCCATCACAAGCACTCTCGGATTTTCCATAAAAAGCATCGCAGGCTTGACTGCAGGTTCTATCCCTACGATAGGAACATCGGGATATTGCTCTCTTAATATACGCACTGCCGCGCTGGTGGCTGTATTGCACGCGACAACAAGTCCCTTAGCATGCTGATTTAAAATCAGCTCCTTTGCATGCTCACAGGTCAAAGCTCGCACCTGCTCAAGTGTTTTGGTACCATAAGGCGCATTTGCTGAATCACCGTAATATATAAAATCTTCGTTAGGCATCACTTCAACCAGGCTCTTTAAGACGCTTATTCCGCCGACTCCTGAATCGAAAACTGCAATTGACATTATAAAAGTCCCTACTTTCTTTATAAAATCTGTTATGATATAATGAATAAAACAAGCTTAAGGAGGCACCTATGGATAATCCTAAAAGTCTTTTTAACAACAACACAAAAGTATGTGAAAACTGTAAAAGGCCTCTGCCACATGACTATAAAGAGAATCTCTGCCCACGATGTAGGCAAAACAAAATCCAAAAATGTACCATTTGGAAGGAGAGGAGTAATTACTCCTCTCTTCTTTTTTAACCTTTGATCTGTATTTTTTCTCCATCTCTGTGAGGAACTTGTCATCAAGCTCCGCCTTTATAAGCACATTCTCTTCAGGCGATTTGATGACGATATCATAATAAGGTACATCCTTCTGACCTGAGGTATAGTCTATTTCCTTGAGCTCATTTCCATTCTCGTAATTGTATACGCTTCTGTCTCCTGCCGGTGCGATTGCTGCTACAGACTCCATGCTGTATATTCCAAGACGCTTTCTGCGGCTCTTGTTTTTAATTTTGGCAAAACGCAGCTCTCCGTCAAAATATGAATATTCAAACTCGGTGTTCTGTGCCATTATCATAAGATATGCAATAAGTCCAAATACTACTGCAAATAAAATACCCGGTGCAAATCCGATGCAGATAGTCAGAAGACTTATCGCAGCAAGAGCTACAAGCAGGTACGAAACAAATACCAGCGCCACATTTTTTTTACGCGCAATCAATGTAAATACTTCCATTATAATTCTCCTTTGCATATTGAAAATATATATCTTTATAATGATAACAGATTTTTACCGTTTCGTATAGATTTTTTCATGTTTATAGGTTAAAATATTATAAAAATTTAGTGAAATTTCGGAGGGTTAAGATGCAATTTAACTTAAAACTGCAAAATGATTTCAAAAACAACATAAGAAGGGAGTGGGCTTTAACCAACGGCCTTGGCGGATATGCCGGCGGTTCAGTCACCGGTGCGATAAACCGTACGCATCAGGGCTATCTGATTGCAAGCCTTCATGCACCTGTGCAAAGATACGTCTGCTTCTCAAAGACAAACGAAAAAATAGTCACAGACAGCCACACCTACGACCTCTCAAGTGACCAGTTCAAGGGCGGATGCCACACAGACGGCATCCAATATATAAGAGATTTCACATACGACGGAACCATATGCTTTACATATGAGGCCGGTGATATCACCATAAAAAAACACATCGCACTGGCACAGGGAAAAAATCTCGCTGCCGTGGCATATGAGGTTCAAAACAAAGGCGAAGCGGCTAAGCTTTTGATCACGCCTCTTATGAACTTCCGTGAGCACTCTGAAAGTTCCACCGTCGATTCATTAAAATTCGAGGTCCAAAAGCAGGAGCATGGCTTTACCCTCATTCCAAAAGCTCAGGATGACCACTGTATCCGCATTGCTTTTTCAGGCGGAGAGCTTATTGAAAGAGACGACAAATATATCTGTGACCTTGAGGCTCAGACCGAGGTGGACAATGAAGTGCCCGGCCTCGACTGTGCATTTTGCCCATATGACGTGAGTGTGGATATTCCTGCCGGTGAATCAATGCATTTTTCTATAATGTGCGATATCGTACCGCTTGAAGCCTGTAATGACAACTCAGGCACAGCCTTCGCCAAACACCTTGTTTCTGATAACGAAAGTGCTTTTTGAAATACTACGTGCGCAGCTTGACTACACCGATGAGCTGATTAAAAGAAGCGGCTTCACTGATGACTTTGCCGTGAAGCTTACTGTGGCTGCAAACCAGTTCATCGCACACAGACAGTCAACAGGCTATGACACTGTGCTCGCCGGACTTCCTTGGTTTACAGACTGGGGCCGTGACACTATGATTTCATACACCGGCCTGACACTTTGCACCGGCCGTTTTGAAAAAAAAGCCCACGATATACTACTGACCTTTGCCAAGTACTGTAAGGACGGGCTCATCCCGAATATGTTCCCGGACAGCGGACTTGAGCCTCTCTACAATACTGTAGATGCATCACTGTGGTATTTTTATGCTGTCTACAAATATCTTGAATATGTGGCCACTCCCGATGCCTATGAATTTATAAAGAAGGATATTTATCCATGCTTAAAGGATATCATATCTACTTATAAAAAGGGCACTGATTTTTCCATATATATGGACACGGACGGGCTCATTCATGCCGGAAGCGGACTCGACCAGGTAACATGGATGGATGTGCGTGTCGGTGACTGGGTTGCTACGCCTCGTCACGGCAAGCCTGTCGAGATAAATGCACTTTGGTACAACGCACTGTGCACCATGGATATGCTTCAGGCTAAGTTTGGCGATAACGATGACAGCTACAGACAGCTTGCTTCTCTCGTAAAGACTTCCTTCAACAAGCGCTTCTGGAATGAAAACACAGGCTGCCTGTATGATGTGGTTGACGAGGATGACGATACAATCCGTCCAAACCAGATTTATGCCGTAAGCCTGCCATTTACCATGCTTGACAGGGAGCGTGAAAAAGCAATTGTGGATACGGTAATGGATAAGCTGTACGTAGGCTGCGGACTGCGTTCGCTCGATCCTGACCACAAGGATTACCATCCGATTTACATCGGCTCTCTCTCAAAGCGCGACCACGCCTATCATCAGGGAACAGCCTGGGGCTTTCTGCTCGGTGGTTTTATCAGTGCCTATGTAAAGGTAAACGGCCGCACGAAGGAGACCGCTTTATGCGCTGACAAGCTGCTTAACCCTGTAAGGGAGCATCTGCTCAACAACTGTATCGGCTCAATATGCGAGATATTTGACGGCGATGCCCCTCACAGCGGCCGTGGCTGCTATGCACAGGCATGGAGTGTAGGTGAAGTGCTTCGCTGCTACTGTGAGGATGTACTGCCTATGCTCCCACAAGCTCACTCATAAGCTCGTGGACCGTAGTCATCCGGTTTATGCGGCCCACATTGGCACCGCAGAATACCAGACCATTTTGCATATCTCCTTTAACCGCTGCAATCAGTGCCTTAGTAATACAGTATGGCACTGTTGCAGGGTTACATTTCTCAAGACAATTATAGCACTCTTGTGATATGCTGCTTTTCCTTTTCCAATCCCCTGATAAACTCATTTCTGACAGCACGCCCCGGCATTCCTACAGGGCTTTGTATAATCTGCACATCAGACTCATTCGCGTTCAGATAAGCATGCTTATAGGCATCCGATGCGTCACACTCCTCTGTCGCCACAAAACGGCTCGCCACCTGCACTCCGTCAGCTCCAAGCTCCATGCAGTGCATGACATCCTCGTGTGTAAACACTCCGCCTGCTACAATTACCGGAATGTGCTTTTTAAACTTCTCCTCATATGTCTTTGCACAGCTGATAATCTCCTTAATCTCGCTGTCATAATCCATATGCTCCATATCTGCAAGCTGTTCATTGGAAAATCCCAGATGTCCTCCGGCCTTTGGTCCCTCGATAACAATAAAGTCCGCTGTGCGGTTGTATCTGTGTGCCCACATTTTAAGAATCAGATTTGCTGCTCTCTTTGAAGAAACAATCGGAGCAATCCTTGTATGTGACTTTTCATCGACCAGCTCAGGCAGTTCCATTGGAAGTCCTGCCCCGCTTATAATAACATCAGCACCTGCTTCAACCGCAGCCAGAACATGCTCCTTGTAATGCTTTAAAGCCACCATGATATTGACTCCTACCATTCCATGTCCACAGGCAAGCTCCTTTGCTTTCTTAATATGCTTCTTGATAGCAATCAGATTAGCCTTTGCCTGGTCCTTTTCAAACTCCGGCTCCTCAAAGCCAATCTGCGCGGTGGAAATCACTCCTACACCCCCCTCCTTTGCAACAGCTCCGGCCAGTCTGCTAAGACTCACTCCAACTCCCATGCCTCCCTGAATGATAGGAAGCTTTGCAACCATATCTCCGATTCTCAGTTCTCTCAACATAATATGTACCTCCGAACATGTATAAATTCCATTTTTATGTTTGATATTCAAATTATTTGATAATCAAACATATACACATAGTAATCCTTTATGGTATTCATGTCAAGGTAAAATTATATTATTTTCTATTTTATATAGTTTTTAATACTACATTTCTCGTTTATTGTAACTATCCAAATTTTCTCGATTTTAATATTGACATCAACAGACAAATCGTGTAGAATAACTTTTGTTGTGAGACAAGCCCAGTTAGCTCAGTTGGTAGAGCAACGGACTGAAAATCCGTGTGTCTCTGGTTCGATTCCGGAACTGGGCATTATACAACAAATTAAATATTCCTATGCGGGTGTAGTTCAATGGTAGAACACCAGCCTTCCAAGCTGGATACGTGGGTTCGATTCCCATCACCCGCTTTTTTGTTACCCTTTTTTGTTTGTCCACAAAGTATTTCATAATGCATTTAAACTGTCGTACAGCTGCTTTTACACATACCTATACATAAAGCAAAAGCCGATACCCCGTGTCTCCACGAAATGTATCGGCTTTTATTATGCACTAGATAAAATATGTATTCCCTAATAATGTCTGACTAGAATAAATCTACACGACCTGAAAACTTATCATTTATAACATAGTATGCAGAATATTCCTCCGGCTTGATGTAGATGCTAAGCTTTCTGATGAAGCCTGCCTTGTGTCCCTCAGCAACGAACTGAGCCTTAACACGCTCCTCGACAGTAGCTGTATCAACCTCGCTGTTCTGGTACTGAACAATAATCTCTGGCTTTACCGGCTCCTTCTTTGCAGGTTTTGCCTCTTTAGCTGTCTTTGCAGCTTTTGCTGCCTTTGCTGTTGTCTTCTTAACAGTGTCCTTTACATCAGCCTTAACCTCAGCGGCCTTCTCAGCAACCTTTTCAGTTGTCTTTTCAACAGCCTTCTCAACCTTCTCGGTTGTCTTCTCTACGGCTTTTTCTACCTCAGCCTTTACATCGGCTTTTGCATCAGCCTTAGGCTCTGAAACCGGCTGTGCCACTGTTTCCTCTTTTTTTACTTCAACCGGCTTTACTGCCTGCTTAACTGTCTTTGAGTTATTCTTTTTACGCATACTATTTTCCTCCTCATGCTCATTATTCACATACTAAAAAATTTTCAATTGCAACTAAAGCTTCCTGCTCATCATCACCCTTTGTAACAATATCAACAGACATTCCATCTGAAGGATTAAATGCCATAATACCCATGATGCTTTTTGCATTGATTTTGCGATTGTCACTCTCCAATGTAATCTCACTATCGAACTTGCATGCCACTTGAACAAGCTCTGCGATTGGATTATCATGACCTTCACATACTTTTGTAACGACAATACTCTTCTTACTCATACGTTCTCCTTAAACAAAAAGTATTAAACCTATTTCATACTTATTTAATATATCCCAATTGTAACCGCTTTTCAATCCTTAGGAAAATTTCTGTTAAACTTTACCTAAGGAGCTTACATTTAATGTCACAAAATCGGCATTATTACAACATTATTCTGTTTATTTTGTCATGTACGTGATAAAATGCAAGCCACCATTATAAAACATTCTGTCAGCATCCTCATAGCTCATCGATGTTGTTGCGCCATTATCCGGATTATAAATATATAAAGCTCCATTTGAAGAGTATCCTGTCACAAGCACTGCCGACGTATTTCCCGTCATCGCAAATACCGGATTGCCCTGGCTGATATAAAAGATAATATCCTCAGAAGACACTCCTTGTAAATCCAGGATTTCCTTGTCCGGCAGGTTGTTTTTGAGTACATCAACAGCACTGCTGCCTGCTCCAATCAGCTCAGACACACTTACCGTAACATCATTGTAAGGTAAGCATTGCACTTACTGACTTCACGACACTGTCAGCATCCTTATCGGTTTCATTACATGCAATATTCGCAAATGCATTTACTGCATTTTTTCTTGCCCTCATCCATACATACTGCTGGTTTGAGTCAATTACCACTCCCATGCTGTCATTTGCCTGTTTTATGGCATCCGAGATGTTATCAGATGCAAAAATCACATCCCCCTTTGCATAAACATAGAAATGGACTGTATTGTCATCAAACTTTAAATCAACAGTAGTATCATGCGAATTTATAGTCATCTGTGCTGTCAGCTGCTTCAGCTTATCCGGCTTTTTACCACCTGCTATACTAATAGCGCTGACCGTCAGCTTTGTATCGGACTGACTCGTATCAAGAGCTATCTTCTGCTTCGAATCAGCCTCCCGGTTCATAATGGTATCCTGACCGATTTCTGCATACACACCATTATTTTGTGCAATCAGATCTATCGTTACCGTATATCCATCCACAGAAATTTTCTCGACATAGCCGCCCGAAGGGGTATATGTCTTAAGCTCCGACTGGTCAGATGTATCAAGAATAATAAGGCCATTCATCGGAAATGTTGTGTTTCCGGCTGCATCAGAGACCACATCAGCAGCATTCGCCTGTCCATATATGAAATCCTCACCTATGAAACCAAGCGGACGCAGATACTGGTCGTTGCCCTTTTTGATCTCAAATGTCTTGCCACTCTTTAAATCCATCACTTTTATGGTATTTGATGAGTACTGATTTGCAGAATCCACCCATGCAAAGTATCTGTTACTCTCCGATGCGCAGTAAGAGCCTGTAGACAAGCCCTCAACCACCTTCTTTACTGACATCGAGCCTAAATTAATCCTATAGAGACTGTCATCCATCATGAGATAGAATTCATTCTTCTCATTGAGATAAAGCATCTTGCCCATCTCAGCCTTTAGCACCTCATATGATGTCTTAGAAGGAATAAACGCTTCCTCATCTATAGTATGTGCCAGACCGTCATAATGGTACACACCGGCTCCCACCTCTCCCTCGTGGGTGCCTCTGTTCATATATCCGTATACTACAAAATCAATACTGCCCGCTTCGTCTACACTGACAATCTTTATATCGTGATGATTCCAGTTCTCACGCTCATCAATGCCCTCAGCGTCCCTGAAGCTGAATACCTTGATTATCATTCCATTGTTGATATCATAGGAGTATAAATCTCCCTGCTGGACAAAGCATATCACACTGCCTGCTTCATTGGCCCTGTACTCTGCCTCACTGCTTCTGATACCAAGCATTACGCTGCCTGAATCCGAAATAAAGCTGTTTTCACTGTTAAAAATCTGATTTGCCGTTCTCTCATAGTTGAGCACGTACATACGGCTTTCCGTCTGGCGCAGCCTGAAATACTCTCTCACATTGTAATACTCAGTCTCACCCTTACCGTCCACACAGCTCATCACATAGTCTATTGTAACCACATCATAAGAATCGTTTATTTCCTTTAGGGCTATGACAGGATTCGTATACTGTGCAGCGGCCATTGAGCCCCAGGTAATCTGACTCACCGTAGATGTCAGATCCACATGTGCAAGCGTATTTCTGTCACCGGTTGTTGTCTCCATATATGTTGTAAAGAAGGATTTGTCATCCTTTATAAACGTCTCATCATGAAACTTCTTTGCAAACTCAACAACCTTTGCAGCTGCCTTTCCATCGGTCTGCATAATCCTGCTGTAATAATATACATTATCCTGACCGCTTGTGATGGTAAACACCAAAAGATACTCAGTATTTTCATCCATAACATTCGGCATGCTTATGTCCGCCTGAATAGTATTATCCTTATTAGAAAAAGAAGATATCTCGTCATCGGCCACCAGCCTCTTGCCATCCATGCTTCTGATCTTATATGATATTCTGTCAACAGCCATACCATATGTTGAAATGGATAATGAGAGCTTCCTGTCATCCGAAATTGGAATAACGCAATCGCGCATCTTTGTCGGATCCATCTCAGTAGTATATCCATGGAGGGTGTTTATCTTTATTTTATCCAGATTAAATGACATAACCGGCAGCGTTGCATCCGCCTGCTTCGTGGTCATATCCTTATTTCCCTTGTTTGTAGTTATGCAAAATGTAATTAATGCTGCAATAAATACTACTATAAGTACTATCGGCTTTATCACTTTCTTACTCATAAAATCATATCCTTATATCTACCAGAATCTTTGGTATCTTCTGTATCTGCATCTGCGTCTGCAGAGTTCACAGTTAAAAAGTATGCCCGCTATTGTACAGATAAAGCACCTGCTGCTTTGCTCTGAGATAAATCTGCCGGCAATCCTGTCTGCCTCATCGAAAAGACGCTGCCTGTCAGGCACCTCATCATAGATAAAACTGCCCTCATACTCCAGCTCATCCATGCGCTGCTCTACTGCAGACTGTATCATCGCCGTATCATGCGGATACATATCCTTTATCATCCCCAGGTCCTTTGCAAATGCATCCTCATTTTTATAGTAATCCATAAACGGAAATGTTTTATAAAAAGGTAACATCAAAAAACCTCTTTTTAATCATTATATGCTATATTCAGCTATTAGTTGCATGCTATAACAAACAATGCTGCAATAAAAATGCATGCTCCCAGGAATTTCTTTCCCGATATCTTCTCCTTCAGTATTACGCTGGAGCATATCATCATCACAATAATCGTCAAATTAAATATATACCCTGCATAGCTGCCGGGCATTGAAACTGCCCTGCCATAAAAATCATATGCTAACGGGTATGCAATGCCTGCAAGAATCAGGCATATACCATCAACAAATGACATGGATCCGATTTTCTTCATGCCTCCTGTTGCAATAGTAAATATAATAAGCACCAGCGTTCCTATAAATACACACCAGAACGCAATAAAGCCCTTATCCAGCTGTATCCCGCCAAGTGACACCAGAATATGTGCTGCCGACGCACAAACTGCAGCAAGAAGCGCAAACAAAATACCTGTTCCATCCAGATTTAAAATAACCGTTCCAACAATCATGAGTGCAATCGCTATATAATCAAAAGTGTCAGGGGTGTTATGAAACAGAAAAAATCCCGCTGCAAGCGTGATTATATAGCTGCATTTAACTATAGCTGTAACCTGAAATGTGTAGCCATCATATATGGATTTAAAAAAACAGATGCCAAAAAGCCCTGTTGCAAGCCCTGCCAGAAGTATAAATATAACGCTCCTTTGGCCAAGTGCAATCAGGCTGCTTCCCATTATATTATCTTTCCTGTAAAAAAATATAGACGCACATAAAACAATCCCGGCAATGCTTCCCGCCAGCGCCGGGTCTGTCTTTTTAGTTCCAACCTTGGCCAAAATAGGCACACATGCTGCAATAAACGTTGCAGCACATGCCCATATAATTCCTGTCATATACATTACCTCACCACGTATCTATTACTGTGACTGTGCAGCACTATCTGCATCTCCTGTTGTACTGCCATCTGCTGTACCCTGACTGCTATCTGCCGCACCTGATGTGCCGCTGTCTGTAGTGCTGTCAGCCATATCTGACTTGACGTAGTCAGAGCTGACATAGCCTGTCTGTCCCTGGAAGATAACCTGTGTCCAGCCATTGTCCTCTGATACAAACTCAAGCTTCACATCCTGTCCTATAACAGTAACTATATTTGCGTTTTTATCAGGCTTCTCTCTCATGTTTACACTGCTTGTAGTGGTGACGTAAGTTTTTTCGGTACCCTCTGTAGTCTGCTGTGGCAGATATATGGCGCCTATCTCTGTATCACTATCGCCGGCACTGTCAGTTTCACTTTCGCTAACTGCATTCTGTTGTACCTTGTCCTGCTCCTTTTTTTTTGCCGCCCTTTGAATTAACGGTAATCACTATTGTAGCAATCAGGGCAATAAGAAAAAGACATATTGCTGCAAAAAATCAGTCTGGCGATTATAACATCTTTTCTGTGGCTTGCTTTCATATTATTCTCCTTTTGTATTATCTGTGTTTTGGCTCATTATAGCATAATAATCTAAAAAAAAGAAAAAGGCAGTTAATAGAATGTTTATTGGTAAATTTCTATAAATTACCTTATAATATTTTTAAACTACAGCACATCATATCAGAGGGAGATAAAATCATGGAACAAAAGACACCTTTTAAGGAGCTGACATTCAGTCAGAAAATACAATATATATGGGACTATTACAAAATACCGATATTTCTTGTCATTATCGGAATCATAGCAGTCACAGCCTTTATTCACGGCCGGCTTGCGCAGAAAAATACTGTTTTGAGCGTATTATGCGTAAATGCAGAAAACAGCACCACAGAGGACAACGGCGCCGATATTTTCAATGACTTTCTCACAGATAACGGCTATGATTTGTCAGAGGATGAAATTGTCTTAAATAAAAATATCCGTGTCAATGTAGACAAAAATGGCTTAGACTATCAGAACATGGCAGCCCTCACAGCATACTTTGCTTCTAACGAATACGATATATGCTTTATGGATGATAAGACCTTTGATTATTACGCCAAAAATGTCTGCTTTGAAGATATAAGCAAATATCTGGATAAAGCCGTCCTTGAAAAATATAAGGACAGGCTTGCATATGTGACAATAGATGGTAAGGAATATCCTTGTGGTATCAGGCTTTCAGCAGATGACAATGAATTTGTCAAAGCCTCCGGCTTATACTCTTCATGTACTGTCGGAGTGTGCTGTGACTCCTCCCACGATGCTATGGTCAAAAAATTATGCGGCTACATATTACAGTAGCCGCATTTCTATTTCTTCTGCTTTTATCTTATGAATTTCTCCTGTTTTTAAGCTTCAAGATTCCACCTATTGCAAGAAGTACTACACTCAGGCATGCCACAATAAATAAATCAGGAACATAGTCCTTTATTACCCAGTATGGTATGCCTCCGACAATAGGCGCAATAACTATGCCCACCGGCAAAAACAGATGCAGGAAAATATTCGCTATCAAGTTTCCGCTATTATCTGTTCTCCATTTGTGCGACTTTATAATCTCCATCAGCGCAACCGATATAAATGCCGCAAAAACAAGGTCATAGAACAGGTGCGCATCGACATAATCCTTTGGGTCAAGCTCGTCTGTTGCATATCCCATAAGTGTCATCACAACCTTTGAGGTTACCTTGTTCATCAGATTGTTCGTGACCATATAGTCATTGGTATTTGCGAGGAATACAACGCCCACACCGCTCTCCGGAAGCAGATACATGTCTGCGATATAGTTCTCAGTTAGACCTGTATGATTGTACACTGTCTCGACATATTTATCCGAACGTACCCAGCCCATACCATAGCCTGTCTCACCTGACTCATCCATAGGAACTGTTGCCCGAAACATTGTGCTAAGGCTCTTGTCAGAGAGTATTCCATAGCCGCCACGCAGATACATCTGCAGATATTTTCCCATATCATTTGCGCTGGATGCAATATAGCCCGCCGGTACAGTGGACCACGAATCGCTGAGCGGATACTTCACATCGCTTTCCACAGAAAAACCGAAATAATTGTTGTGGCCTGTAATCAGACCATCCTTCTTCGCTTTTGCATAGGCTGCGCTGCTGTGAGTCATGCCAAGTGGTGTAAAAAATGTCGCTGTCGGATAATCGCTGTAGCTAACACCTGATACTTTTTCCACTATAAGACCAAGTATGTCATAATTGACATTCGCATAGGTATATTCTCCATTTTTGCCAACAATCTTTGCATTTCCCACATGCTGGTACACGCCAAGTCCACTGGTATGATTGAGCAGCTGTCTTATTGTAATCCTTGTCGCATCCTTTGGATTTTTGAATACCTCAGCTGCATCCAGATAAGGATTTACCGGGCTGTCAATATTCAGATGTCCTCCCTCATACAGCTTCATGATGCATGCCGCAGTAAACGACTTGCTGAGTGAACCGGTGATAAACGGTGTGTCAAGGCTCTTGCACTCCCCATAAGTCCCGGAGAAAAGCACGCCCTCTGCATCTACCACCTCAACAGCCATGCCCGGAATCCTGTAATTGTCACAGGCTGCCTTTAAGGTATCCTCTATCTCTGTATATTTCGGCGAATAATTATTGTTGTCAAGTCTGGGTATCACGTCTATCACAAGCCCAACTATGATTGCAACAACTATCCCCATCAAAGCTCTCTGTGGTATCAGCCCGATATAATGTGCATAATTGGTATATGTCTTTTTCGCCATATCCTCGGTACCCTTTATCCACACCTTCGGTGTATGTGCATACCAGCCACAGTATACTACCAGTTCAAGAAACAATAGGACTGCCATCCATATCAAAAGTGCAAACACAAAGCCCGTTGAAAAGCTTGTTGCCCCTGCTATCGATGTCAGTATGACAAGCGCTATCGTCCAGAATATAAGTGCCGGAAGCTTCTTTACAAACTTCTCCCAGTCTGTCATGATACGGATATTCCGATTTCTGTAGCCACGCATATGCATGACCTTTTTTTTCTGCAGCTTCTCGGGCATATTGCTTATCTTATATGCCGGATCCCGCTTTATCCGTATTACTCTGTATATGCCAAATATTAAGCAGCAGACTATTATCTCAACTGCCAGTACCATTCTATCAACCACCTTATGTCTTATTTACAGTCATTTGAGACTGTACTTTACATAAAAATTTAGCACATTTTTTGTGCTATGTAAACACAAAATAATATGAATACTACGGGCCGTAAGCCCCACAAAGCGGTTTCATGAGAGCTGCGCTTTGCTGTTAAGTGGCTGTACGAATTATGCTTCAACGCCAAAATGCCCCGCCATGAACGGCGGGGCAAGGCGTTATGCGCCACGGAAACCGGCACTTAGGCCACGTATAACAGCTACAAATCAGTTCTGGCCATAGTATGCGTTAGCCCCATGCTTACGGTAGAAATGCTTCTCCTTTATGTTGTCCGGGGCTGGCTTCACGTCAGGATTTACTGACTCTGTGAGTCTGGCCATCTTTGCCACTTCCTCAAGGACAACGGCGTTGTGCACAGCCTCAGCCGCATCCTTTCCCCAAGCAAACGGTCCGTGATTTTGACAGAGCACAGCCGGTGTGTATACAGGATTGATTTTTCTGTTCTCAAATGTCTCTATGATGACAAGGCCTGTGTTTTTCTCATAGGCTTCGTTGATTTCCTCTGTGGTGAGATTTCTCGCACATGGAATTGAGCCCAGGAAATAGTCTGCGTGAGTGGTGCCGTAGAGCGGAATATCCCTGCCGGCCTGTGCCCATGCAACTGCCTCAGGAGAGTGAGTATGTACAATTCCTCCGATATCCGGATACTTTTTGTAGAGCTCTAAGTGTGTTGCAGTGTCTGACGAAGGCTTGTATTTTCCCTCTATCTTATTTCCTTCAAGATCCATGACTACCATATCATCAGGGTGAGCACATCATAATCCACTCCACTTGGCTTGATGACAAAATAGCCTGTTTCCCTGTCAATTCCACTGACATTGCCCCATGTATATGTGATGAGCCCTCTTCTTGGGAGCTCCATGTTTGCTTCGTAAACCTGTTTCTTTAATTCTTCAAGCATTTTCTGTTCCTCTCTTATTATTTTTTACTGCTATTACAGCGGAAGCGCCTTTACCATGGCACGCTCTGCCTCAATTGCCGCCTTATATGTATTTATGTACTCATCAAAGCCCTTTACATCGTCAGGGTCCGGCTGCATTACTATGCCCTTTTCGCCATTAAATACCCTGTCTGAAAGATATTTTTTCCAAAGGCTCTCCATCTGCTTTATTCACCATATAAGCTGCGAGCACTGCCATGCCCCACGGGCCGCCCTCTCCGGCTGTCTCCATGACCGCAACCGGTGCATCCATGGCCGCTGCAAGTATGCTCTGGCCCACACCCTTTGTCTTGAACAGACCACCATGACCGTAAAGTGTGTCTACCTTTACTTTTTCCTCTTTAAATAGAATATCACAGCCGATTTTTAATGTTGCAAGACTTGCATAGAGATGTGTGCGCATAAAGTTTGCAAGATTCATCCTTGCATCCGGCTTTCTGGCAAACATAGGTCTGCCCTCGTTGAGTCCGATGACAGGCTCTCCCGAGAAAAGGTTAAAGGCTACAAGGCCGCCACAGTCCTTATCGGCTGTAAGTGCATTGTTGTAGAGCTTTCCATATATGTCATTCATATCTATATCCATGCCAAACAGCTCTGAAAATTCCTTGAATAATCCCACCCATGCATTTAAGTCTGACGTACAGTTGTTGCAGTGCACCATAGCTACCGCATCTCCCGATGGTGTGGTGACCATATCAAGCTCCTCATGAACTGCCTTAAGTGCCTTTTCAAGCACCACCATAGCAAATACAGATGTACCCGCTGATACATTTCCGGTACGCACTGCAACAGAATTGGTTGCGACCATTCCCGTGCCTGCGTCTCCCTCCGGCGGTGCAAGCAATATACCGCTCTCCAGATTGCCGCTTACATCAAGCCTTTTAGCTCCTTCCTCTGTCAGCGTACCTGCCTTTTCTCCAGCCGTAAGCACCTTTGGCAGAATATCTCTTATATCCCACGGATATTTTTTACCTTATCTAATGCTGCAAATTTATCAAGCATTGCCGCATCATAATCCCTGGTCTTCGAATCGATAGGAAACATGCCTGATGCCTCGCCGACACCTATGACCTTTTCACCTGTGAGCTGCCAGTGAATATAGCCTGCCAATGTTGTGAAATATGCTATCTTTGATACATGCTCTTCTTTATTTAATATAGCCTGATACAGATGCGCTATGCTCCACCTCTGCGGAATATTAAAGCCAAGCACCTCAGTAAGCTCTGCTGCAGCCTCACCTGTGATGGTATTTCTCCATGTCCGAAATGGCACAAGCAGATTATCCTCCTTGTCAAAAGGCAGATAGCCGTGCATCATGCCGGAAATACCGATTGCCGCAAGCTTTTTGATGGTAACACCATACTTTTCCTTTGCATCCTGCGCCATTTTGCTGTAGCAGTCTGAAATGCCCTCCCAAATCATATCCAGGCTGTATGTCCAGATGCCGTCCACAAGCATGTTTTCCCAATCATGGGCACCTGTGGCTATAGGAGCATGGTCATCCCCGATAAGCACCGCCTTTATTCTGGTAGAACCGAACTCTATTCCGAGCACAGCCTTGCCGCTTTCAATAACACTTTTTACGTCTGACATAATATACCTCCACCTTGTAATGTAAATTTCTGAATAATTACCTTAAATTATTATACTGTAATTGTACAACGTTTTTCTTCAAAAAGTAAACATAAGAAAACATAAATATACATAAATTTTAAAACGTTTTCAAAAGTGTTCAAAAGTGAATATCACTTTTTTTATTAAAATTTCAGATTATATTGATAGAATGTAAAAAAATTATGTTATGTTATATGTGTTTTGTGTAAACTAAATATGTATAACTGGAGCAAATAGTAAAACAAATTATTTTTACAAACGGAGGTAAACATGAACATTTACTCTATATTGCAGTTATGCGGCGGACTTGCCTTTTTCCTTTTCGGAATGCATGTTATGTCAGGCAGTCTTGAGAAGCTCGCAGGAGGCAATCTCCAAAAGATACTTAAGGAGGTAACCTCAAACCCTATCAAGAGCTTGTTTTTTGGAGCAATAGTCACTATTGCAATCCAATCCTCATCCGCACTTACTGTTATGCTTGTCGGACTCGTAAACTCCGGCATCATGGAGCTTGCCCAGACTGTTGGTGTCATCATGGGTTCCAACATCGGAACCACTCTCACCGCATGGATTCTTAGTCTTTCAGGTATCGAAAGTGACAATCTGTTCATCTCGATGTTAAAGCCTGAGAACTTCTCCCCTGTCATCGCGCTTATCGGTGTGATTATGATTATGGGAAGCAAGAAGGAAAAGCGCAAGGACGTTGGAATCATCATGGCAGGTTTTGCCGTACTCATGTACGGTATGCAGCTCATGAGCGGCGCTGTATCACCACTCGCAGATATGCCTGAATTTACCGGACTGCTCACCACCTTTAACAATCCATTCCTCGGAGTGCTTGTAGGTGCTGTATTTACCGGAGTCATCCAGTCATCTGCCGCATCAGTTGGTGTGCTGCAGGCTTTAGCCATGACAGGCGCTATCTCATATAGCATGGCTATCCCGATCATCATGGGTCAGAACATCGGTACATGCGTGACTGCACTGCTTTCGTCAATCGGCGTAAACAAAAACGCCAAGAGAGTATCCATCATCCACATCAGCTTCAATCTGTTTGGTACAGCAATTGGACTTGTAGTATACTGTATCGCACGTTATGCTGTTGATCTGGCATTATTTAATGACAGCATCTCTCCTGTAATGATTGCGGTGTTCCACTCAATCTTCAACGTCGCTACCACTATTATCCTTCTTCCGTTTAGCAATTCTCTTGTAAAGATTGCTAAGAAGCTTGTCACAACTGACAACGCAGACGGACAGGTTGTACTCGACGAGAGACTTTTACTCTCACCTGGACTTGCTGTCAAAGAATGTCTTGAGAAGACAAACGAGATGGCTGAGCTTGCAAGAGACAGCTTCAAGAATGCTTTAGATCTCTTTGACAATTACTCAGATTCAAAGTTTGATGATATTGAAGTCATGGAGGAGCGACTTGATTACTTAGAGGATCAGCTTGACACCTTCCTCATTCACTTATCCGGAAAGGATGTTTCTGAGGGCGGCAACAACGAGATTTCAAAGATGCTTCATGCAATCAATGACTTCGAGAGAATCGGAGATCATGCGATAAATATGGCAAAGCTTGCCAAGCAGATTGATGATAACAAGCTTGAATTTTCAAAGAACGCAAGAAAAGAGCTCACGGTGCTCAACAATGCTCTGCGCGAGATTCTCACTCTCACTGTAGAGGCATTTAGCAAAAACGATTTGACAGAGGCAGTCAAGGTTGAGCCTCTTGAGCAGGTTATTGACGATCTCACCAAGGAGATTAGAAATTATCATATCGAGCGTCTTCAGAAGGGCAAATGTGACAGCAGACTCGGCGTATTCCTCACAGATTACATCACAAACTGTGAGAGAGCTTCGGATCACTGCTCAAACATTGCTGTATGCCTGATTCAGACACACAACTCATCATTCGAGACACATGATTATCTCAATGAGCTTAAGGCCGGACAGGAGCCTGCATTTGTAGGTCAGTTCACCATGTATCAGGACAAATATCATCTTGATGAGGATTATAAAAAAGCAAAGAGTAAAAAATCATCGAAATAATATAACGTAATTAAAAAGCAGGATTTCTGATTAATTTCAGAATCCTGCTTTTTTTTCATCGTCTGGATATGAAATGCTTCACAATCGTATAAAGCACTATGATGCATGCAAACACATATCCCATCACACCAAGCGCCGGTATTCCAAGTATCTTAGGTGTCATATCTGTGGTACACACTATGCTTGAGCTGATTAGAAGTGCCATAACCCATAAGCCCATGATGATATTTCTCACCAGCCTGTGTAAAAGCCTCGCAAGCTCATCAGAAGCATGCATGTCAAAATTTATGCGTGTCTGCCCTCTTTGATATTCCTCGAGTATCTGCGCCATTCTCTCCGGCAGTTCTGCCATGCGGTGAGCTGATTTGTATGCTGTCTTCCCGGCTTTTTAAGCTCGCCCTTCAAATCAAAATTCTTAAGCATCTCCTGCCTTATCCTTGCAGAAGCAATCTCTACCATGTTGATGCCCGGTGCAATATCCGCAAGCACGCCCTCTATCTGAGTGATTCCCCTAGCAAGCATTGTAAAACCGTGCGGCATAACAATGCGGTTGTTCTTCATTACCTCCAAAAGTTCCTGAATAAACTCTGCAATATCGACCTGCCCCATATCCAGACTGCCGTATTTATTTATGATTATCTTGATATCCTTGTACAGCTTTGCCCTGTCAGGCTCACCCTTAAAGTCACCAATTGCAAGCACCGCATCCTCTATCATGCCGATATCGTTCATGGCGATGCCGTAAACAGCATTGCTTAGTTCCTTTTTGTCATGCTCAGAAAGCCTTCCCATCATGCCCATATCAATCCAGACAATTTTGCCATCCCTTATCCTTACATTGCCCGGATGCGGGTCCGCATGGAAGAAGCCATCCTCTATCACCTGCCTGATATAGTTGTCAATCAGCTTGCTGCCTATCTCCTCAAGGTCATAGCCATCCTTTAAAAGCCCCTCCTTGTCATCGATATTAAAGCCCTTTATATACTCCATGACAAGTACATGTGATGTGGTATACTTGCGGTAAAGCTTTGGTGTGGCTACAAATGCAACATCCCTGTTATTGCCGGCAAACTCCTCAATATTGGATGCCTCAAGCAGGAAATTCATCTCCTCCTGTGCCACAGCCCACATCTCATCAAGCACCATGTCAAAATCCACAATGCCCTTTATAGAGATGGGCGGCACAAGCTTAACCGCCTTGTGAAGCAACGCCATATCCTTTGACATCACCTCGTGAATGCCCTTCCTTTGCACCTTCACAACCACCTGCTCACCGGTTTTAAGTGTGGCCCTGTGCACCTGCGCTATGGAAGCTGCCCCAAGAGGCTTTTTATCTATTGAAGCAAAAACATCCTTCCATGAATAGCCAAATGAAGCATCTATGACAGCCTCCACCCGCTCAAACGGCATAGGCTCCACATCTGAGCATAGCTTCATAAGCTCCTCGCAATATTCCTTTGGCAGAATATCCGAGTGAAGCGACATTATCTGTCCAAGCTTAATATAGGTAGGTCCCAGCTCCTGCAATATAAGTCTGAATTTTTCGGGTGTAAGTCCATGCGTGAGCTTGTACTTCTTCAGTACCGCTGTCATCTCCTTCAGGCGGCTATCCATACTAGTTCACGCTTTCCTCTTTATCGTCCTCAGCTTCTATTTTTATATCCGCTGTCTGTGATTCTCCACCGGAAGCACTTTTTCCATCGGCTGAAGTATCTGTTACAATGTCCTCATCCTCGAAAACGCTTTCATCAGCTTCTTGATCCACGTCAGCCTCATCCATCTGTGCAAGCTTGCTCTTTAGAGCCTGTATCTGTTCAGGTGTCATCTTGTCCAAAAGCTCCTCGAGCTCCTCCGGTGACTGTGGCTTAACAGATACATTTACATTTTTCTTTACTGTGTCCTTGATATTGTGCTTAAGCTCCTGATTGAGCACCTTGCCCTGCTCGACAGTCAGCTCACCTCTCTTGACCATTTCATCAAGCACTTCCTTTGATTTCTCAGCAGTCACTGCCACTGTTCCTATTCCTGCAAGTAAAATCTTCTTTAATCCGTCTGTAAGTCTTTCCATGGTAAAATCCTCCGTTTCCTGTTATTTAAAATTGATTGCTCTGAAAAGCTCCTTATAAAGAACATCAAAAATATTCGCTGCTCATTTATGATTAATCATAATGAAACAATCCTTGGCACAAAAATGATAAGTCCAACTATCGCAGCCATTATTGCTGCAACAAGCACTGCTCCTGCTGCCGTGTCCTTAGCTGTCTTGGCAAGCGGCTTTCGCTCGGTCGTTACCAAATCTACAACTGACTCAATCGCAGTGTTGACCAGCTCCAGGGCTATCACCAGTCCAAACAGTGTAGGCAGATGCACCACTCAGTCGGTGTTATCCCAAGTACCGCTCCTGCTATCACTACAAGTATCGCGACAGTGCAGTGAATCTTGATATTGCGCTCATTTCTGATGCATGTAAATATGCCCTCGAAGGCATAGCCGAAGCTTTTTTGTACAGAGGTGGTTTCTTTGCTTTTTTTTCATGTTGATACCTCTCGTGATTTAATTTTGGAATTAGTTTTGATGCCTTTTACTATGGTACTATTGTATAACTTTTTGGTTCAAAATAAAAGAGGATTGTGCAATATTGTTCAAAAAACAGAAATTACTGACATTTTAAATAATTTTATTACTAACACTTTGCCAGCACTTTAAATGTTTCTTATTGACATTATGAATTTATCGTACTAACCTAAACTCGTAGAATATACAGTTATAAAGGTAATCAGATATGACAAATTTACATTCAGATAAAATAAAAACAGCAAACCTGCATACTACAACCAATCATATTTATACAAATACTCAGCTTCGAAAGCTTTTGGTTCCGATTATAATAGAGCAGCTTTCGGCCTCTCTTATGGGAACTGTGGATACAATGATGGTCAGCAATGTAGGTTCTGCCGCTATCTCAGCGGTCTCGCTTGTAGACTCAATCAATATCCTTGTCATACAGGCACTTTCAGCGCTTGCCGCCGGTGGTTCGATTCTCTGTTCACAGTATCTGGGAAGTCACAATACAAAAGGTGCCCGCCATGCTGCAAGACAGGTATTTTTTGTCATGGCATTTCTGTCTGTACTTTTATCTGCTTTTTGTCTGATAACAAGAAAGTCGCTGCTTCGTGCCATTTTGGCGCTGTTGAAGCTGATGTAATGAGGAACTCACAGGTTTATTTCTTTTTTACATTGCTGTCATTTCCTTTTATAGGTCTCTATGATGCCGGCGCATCCATTATGCGCGCACAGAATAACAGTCGCAATCCTATGGTCATATCTGTTATTTCAAACTTTATGAATATCGGCGGCAACGCTATTCTGATTTTCGGCTTCGGCATGGGTGTTGAGGGAGCTGCTATTTCCACTCTCGTATCCCGAATATTCTGCGCGATTGTCGTTATCATACAGCTTCGAAGGGAAAATGAACCGATTTTCATAAAGAACTATATGTCTATACGCCCTGAATGGGGCCTGATTAAAAAAATCCTGCTCATCGGTATCCCATCAGGAATCGAAAACAGCATGTTCCAGTTTGGAAAGCTGGCTATCCAGTCTACTGTATCCACTCTTGGAACCGTGCCATCGCAGCCCAGGCCATGACCAATATCCTCGAAAACTTAAATGGTATTGCCGCTATCGGAATAGGAATAGGTCTTATGACTGTTGTAGGACAGTGTCTGGGTGCCGGCAGAAAGGATGAAGCTGTCTACTATATCAAAAAACTGTCACTGGTGTCTGAGGTCGTAATCATTGCCAGCTGTCTGATTATTTTCATACTCACAAAGCCCATTACAATGCTTGCCGGAATGGAACATGCCAGTGCAAGGCTCTGCTTTGAGATGGTTACCTTTATCACAATTGTCAAGCCAATCTGCTGGGTACCATCCTTCATCCCGCCATATGGACTGCGTGCCGCAGGCGATGTGAAATTCTCCATGATTGTATCCTGCTGCACAATGTGGCTTTGCCGTGTAAGCCTGTGCATATACCTCTGCCGTGTATGGGGCTTTGGTCCGATTGCAGTGTGGATTGGCATGGCTTGTGACTGGATGCTTCGTTCTATTATATTTACTGCCAGATTCCACTCAAGAAAATGGCTGAATCATCATGTGATTGATTGATAATAACAAGCTATACTATGCTCTATTCACAAATCTGTATAATATAAGTAAAGGAAAAACATGAAAAACTATCAACCGGACTATTACAACAATTTCAAATGTATTGCTGACAAATGCAGTATCACATGCTGTCAGGAGTGGAAAATTGCAGTAGATGACGCTACAAACCGCAAATGGAAGAAGCTTTCTCCTCCGGATACTTTAAGCCCCTTTTTCTGCTGATAAAGTGTCTGGAAAAAGTGACAATCTAAGCTCATACACATGCCATAAGGATGGCAGTCTGGTTATTAAACTAGACGAAAAACATCGGTGTCCGTTTCTTTCAAAGGATAAGCTATGTCATCTTGTAATGACATACTCAGATGAAGTGCTTTCAGAGACATGTGCACTGTTTCCCAGAGAAATCCACCGGTTTTCAACACATGAAGAACGAACACTCATGCCGTGCTGTCCGGCAGTTATCGACCTGTGGTGCGAAAAACCTGTCACATTTCCTGTAATATCCGAGACCCGGAATAATTTATCTACGGCATTTTTAATCCGTGATAATCTGATTAAACTGATATCTGACCAAGGGCTTTCAGTGGAGCAGGCTTTGCTTGACGGGCTTTACATTTTATTGGAATTACATAAAAACCATCCAATCACCAATGCACATATACAGGAATATTTTTCCGGACATACGCTTAATAAACTGAATACCGCCATGGAAGATATCCATATCCCGGACGAAGATACATTTATCGAATGCAATGAGCTGCTTCAGGATTTATCAGTAAATTATCGTAAAGAGGGTTTATACACAGCCTTTCTTCAGCCTGTACTGACAGAGGCTTGTAAATACTCCAATATTTATTCACAGTCAGACAATAATTCCATAAGCCGCACCTTGCAAACATCGCAGAAACAATTTGGCTCAATACTCACAGATTATGACATTGTTTTTCGCAATTATCTGGCAAACGAGCTGTTTTCCGACCTGATATCGCCTGAAGCAGCATCCACTAAAAAGATTATTGAACACATGATTATCAAAATGCAGTGGATTATGATTGAATACACTGCTATACGTCAAAGTCTTTTTTCTTGTGGTACAGTCACAATGCCAATATTCCGTTGACATATGAAACAATCAGAGAGCATATTGTCATCATCTCACGCATGACAGGATATGATGATGATGACATACGCGAATATCTGGAAAACAGCTTTGCAAAGCTCATATGGGATTGGGGCTACGCCGCACTCATTATGGGAATTAGAAAATAATTACAAAGGAGATTTTTACTATGAAAGAAACAATTTTAGGCAATAACATACGAAAGGTTCCTTCAGTTGCAGTTGGATGCATGCGCCTTTCTGAAAAATCTAAGGATGAGATGAATCATTTTATTCATGCAGCTCTGGAACAGGGCGCATATTTCTTTGATCACGCAGATATCTACGGTGGCGGTATGAGCGAGAGCGTATTCGGCGAAGCAATTGCAGACGATCCATCCCTAAAGCGTGAAGATATTTACCTGCAGTCAAAATGTGGCATCCGCCAAGGCTTCTATGATTTCTCAAAGGAGCACATTCTGAAATCTGTCGATGGTATTTTACAACGGCTTCAGACAGATTATCTCGATCTTCTGCTGCTTCACCGTCCGGATGCACTCGTAGAACCGGAAGAGGTTGCCGCTGCATTTGACGTCCTGTTTGAAAGCGGAAAGGTTCGCAATTTTGGTGTTTCAAACCATAAGCCGATGCAGATTGAACTGCTACAGAAGTATGTACGCCAACCACTCGTTGTCAATCAGGTTCAGTTCAGCATTCCTGTTTCCAATCTCGTTGCAAATGGCATGGAAGTCAATATGGAAACACCCGGTTCAATTGATCACGACGGAAGTTTGCTCGACTACTGCCGCCTCCACAACATTACTCTCCAGGCATGGTCTCCGTTTCAGATGCCGGCATGGAAAGGCTGTTTTCTCGGAAGCGACGAATACCCGGAGCTGAATAAAAAACTTCAAGTGATAGCCGAAAAATATAATGTCAGCGATACTACTATTGCAGCTGCATGGATTTTACGCCATCCAGCAAATATGCAGATTGTTACCGGAACTTCAAGTGAAAGCCGCCTGAAGGAAATTATCGCGGCATGTGATATTACTCTGACTCGCGAGGAATGGTATGAGCTGTACCTGGCGGCAGGTCACCTGCTTCCGTAGAAATTATCAGCACTATTTTTCAAAATGCTGATAATCCTTGGAATGCTTCCAATCGCCTCCCCACTCAAAACCATGCTCCATAAACAGCTTATAGCATAAATCATCATGGTCAATCTTGTGCAAAAAATCCTTGCTCCGGTCAACATAATCTGCGGCATTTGCAGGCTCAATTGACTGTTCTCCATCGACTGTTTTGACATAAGGATTGTAAAGAGTGTTGATATCCACCGCCATTCCCATTCCGTGCTTAGATATCTTCGTGGTGTGGGAAATAAATCTGAAATTGAAAGCCGATGAATTATTATCGCTCATAGATGCCTCATCATCTGCATCGTATTCATCAACGAGCCTGACTTTTTCTATTTGATATCCGGACTCATAGAGCTCCTTAAATATTTCAAGTACATCATCTGCGATATCTTTATTTACAACCAGCTCACCTTCATGTACCTGATTGTCAAAGCCTACGTGTAGTACATGTATATATCGCAGATTTTCTCTGGGGAGTGTACAATCTGCCTTGTAGGATTTGCCCTGCATTTTTTCAAAAATATCATCCGGAATTTCGGATATATAAAATTGCTCTTTATTGTTTTGATAAGTCTGTTTCAGAATCTCTGTTTCAGATGTACTCGTGTCAGGTGTATTCGTATCAGCTACACACGTATCAGATATACTTGTGTCAGATATACTTGTGTCAGGTATATCTTCACATGTATTTTCTGATACATTCGTAGACGTTTATCATTAGACTCTTTCTTATGATTTTTAATAAATTCTCTGCCCGCAAGTGTGACGATAAGCAGCGATGCCACGGCTGTGATTATTATGTTTGTGTGTTTTTTCATATTAGCTTTATGCCTTTCATATTGTTCGAAGCATTTCTAATCTCTATTTTAATAATGATAGTTTTTATTTACAATAGGCATTGTTAACAAACGTTATTAAACCATTTTGGGATTATAGGTGGTAACTGTGAAGATACCCATGATTATTATAAAATTACAAATGTGTTGCTGGTAAATCCTGTTGCAGCCTCTCATATATTTTCTGTATATTTGGTTGGGTTGGAGTAACTTTTATTCCTCTTTTCAGCATAACCAAAACTTTTCTTGCTTTTTGTTCAATTTCTTTTTGTAGCATGTTCACTGGTTAAACGAAGATGATTACCTGCTATAGTGTATTCCCGTTCTATATATTTTTCTGAAATCGGAAACATATCCTGTATCAAAAAAGCGCTTCATGACTATCATCAAGTTTCACAATGTTAATTATATCACAGGTTCTTCCTTTACCGGTTCTTTTACTTACTATTTTCTTATACTTATCAATCCGACTTGAAAGATGAATCATCCAATATATTCCATTATAATTGCTATCTTCAAAACAATAGTAGTGTGGTCTATTTTGTTTTTTATTTCCTTTCAAATATGGATCCGACATATCCGAAAAAAAGCTATCTTTGATAATATAAAAACCATTCCTTATCATTTGTTAATCTCCACAAAAAAGTCTCTTGCACTACGGCAAAAGACTTTTTCAACCCGACCATTTATATACCACATATCGGTCAGTGGTAAACTTTCAACCCGACCATTTATATACCACATATCGGTCAGTGGTAAACTTTCATCTATATCCTAACAATTCCAGCCAAAAAAGTCAATCAATCTTCAATTTATCTTTAATAATTTCCATTGTCACCTTACTGCAAAGTTTTCCTCCAAACTCACCGGCTTTCTTTAAAATCTCCAATTCTTCCTTCACGCAATCCTCATACACAGCCTTTGGTAGATTTTGTGCAACATGCTTCATATATTTCAATTCAAATTTCTCCGGTAAAATTCCATTATCAACAAGCTTATGATAGCACTTCATAACCCTTGCATCTGTTACAATCATGCGTATATACTCTTCTGCCTCTGCTTTTTCGTTCAATTTATTCGGATCTTCAAGTTTCCTTTTATGATTCTTCTTCTGCGTTTCCTTGAACTCTGGATTTACATATTTTAATATATGCGGACCTCTCTCCTGCTCCAGTGCAGTCTGATTCTTTATGACGATTCCCTCTTGCTGCGTGCCATATGCCGGGTCATTGGCAAAGCTGAGACAATGGCTCCAACTCATAAATGGTCCATAGTATAATTCATGCGGATAAAAAAAATCATATTTTTCAGCAAATTTTTTAACAAAATCCTGTGAGAGCCATCTGCCTGAAACTGTATCATACACACTAAATAAATACCATTTGTTATAATTAGACTCGTCATAAATGACCGTATGGCTCACAAGCCACTCTCCAAAAAAAATATATAATTCGGATATTTAATAAATGGCCCCATATCCAGACTCTTAACATAAATCAAAAAAACCTCTCAACTGATTGCTGAAATCAAGTTCATTTTTACTGCTAAAACATCTCAGTCTATCCAGCTTTTTATCATAATATATACTTGAATTGGCCCCATCTATTTTCTCAGTGATACTGATTATATCTCCCTGTATAAATGCATCCGTATTTTTTTCAAGTGTCAGTGTATCATCGACAACCACGTCTTGTGTCCTTAGTCTTTGAATCTCAATATAATGTTTCATTTTACTCCCCTCTATTCATCCACATATATAACCATTGGTTGCCAAAACAATATCATATCCAATGGTTATTGTCAACATAAACATTGAAAAAAAACGAAATTATAATTTATAATTTTTTATGATTACATTTAAGAACTTGAATATTGATTTTTTAAAAGGAGCTTACCTATGAAATTTCAACCTGAAAGATTAATCCAACTCAGAAATACACTAAATATAAATAAAGCAGAAGCTGCACGCCGCCTTAATATTTCGCCAATGGTATATGGCCGCTATGAAAATGGACAACGTGACCCTTCTTATCCTACAGTCTGTTTCATTGCGCATACATTTAATTGCAACGTAGATTTTCTTTACGGAATATCTGATAAGACAGATCCTGATTACATTATTGTTTCTTCATCCAATGACCCTGAGCTTTATTCCCTCATCAATATTATCAAACAGGACAGCAATGTAGAAGGCAGAATACTTACATATGCACGCAAGCTGCTAGAAAAATAAATATCCATGCCAATCAAAAAAAGAGCGATGTATATAAACTACATCGCCCTTTTATCTGATAATCATTATTCATTTTCATCTCATGAATAAAATAATTTGTTGAATTATTTGCCGAATTTCATGAACTGCCACATTGCTTACAGTTTCAAAATCAATCTCTTTCAACCCTTTCCCAAATAACTCTTCATATTGTCCTGATTTCTTTTCGTCATGATCCTTATATTTCGCTTTTCCAATAAGATAGGCATCTGAATTTGCCATATCAGGATAGAAATTTTCCGAAGTTTACTTTATACTGTTAAATACTATAAATTCATCCCACAATTCATCATAATTATCAAACTCATAATATCTGTCTGCAACTTTAAAATATTTACCTGGACTAATTGTCAGCGTTTCATCTGTCGCAAGATGGATAGTATAATAAGAAACAGCACCACTTGATAATGCTTTGTTTTCGTCTACTTCGTCACCAAGTTTTACTTGATTCAACAAATTTATAAACTCGATAACTTCATCATCTGAAAAAGAATACGAATAATTACCGTCTTTCCCGCCTGTAGTTCCTGTATGTTCTATTTGTTTGATTTCCGACGCCTCAATGCTCTCCAAGTCCTTATTCACATCTTGTTTTCCGCATCCTAACAATGTACCTATAAGGGAAATAAGTATAAGTAAAACTATTCCAATTTTTTTTTTCATTTACATAACCCTCCATTTACATTTCAGTTTGACAACTTCCAGCTCGACAAGCTGGGAGTTTATTTATTCATCTGCTTGTTAAATAATGAACCTACCAGCATACCGATTGCAGAGATTATTGCTCCAGCTACAATCATTCCAAATTCTGGAGCATTCAGCTTGTCGAAAGTAATGTTGTTTGCCATTTTGAATGTGCCATATTCAGCAAGCATATACATTACGCCAAAGAAAAGGGTAATTGCCCATTTCCCTTTTCCCAAACAAAAATCATTTTTACCAATAATAATGGATACCACGAATGTAGTTACAGGAAGAATAATCCAAAGGAACATCAAACTATAACCCATAGCATCACTTCCGCTTGTAAAGAACCAGAACACAATCATGGCAACCGCCCAGATCAGCAGATAGGACAGCATAGTGATGATTTTATTTCTATTGGTGTTGCTTCTTACAACATTTGTACTTTCTTCGAGATAATCATAATATGTATTCATTTTTTGTTCTCCCTTCAATAAATAGTCAAGGGAAGCCTCGTAGTAATCACTCATTTTAATGACGCTGATAATATCTGGATAGGATTTTTCATTTTCCCAATTTGAGATGGTCTGACGCCTCACACCCAACAATTCAGCAACCTGTTCTTGCGTCAGCTTTTTTTTTTAAGTCTGGCTGCCTTTATTTTACTTCCGATATCATACTCCATGTCACTGCTCCCTTGTACTTTATTATAGGAAAACCACCCTTCATAGTCTATCAAACGGCTTTGACATCACAGAAAATGCGTGTCAAAATGCTTTGACATATCTCTGCAAAATTCAGGTTTTCTTTATTGTAGCACTGATTAAAACGTGATACAACATATAAAAAGGACACGGCTTAATAAATGATGTTTTGTAACAAATGATGTTTTCAACAGACACTTATAGCAAACCATTATATATTTTTAAATCTTCATCCTTAAACACATTAAAGATTACCTTTTTGATTCTGCTGTCTTTGTCAAGATACTGCTTTACAGTGTTCGTCGCAATCTCGGCAGCCCGTTTCTGCGGAAAACGGAATACTCCTGTAGACAAACAACAAAATGCAATTGATTCTGCACCTGTATCAGCAGCAAGTCTTAGACACTCTCTGTAACAGCTTGCGAGCAGTTCTTCATCTTTTTTTGTAACTTTCCACTGTATGATTGGACCAACTGTATGAAGAATATATTTTGCCGGCAGATTATATCCTGACGTAATTTTTGCTTTTCCTGTTTCCTCTTCATGCCCCTGCTTTTGCATAATTTCATGCATTTTCAAACGCAGTTCAACTCCTGCATAAGTATGGATAAAATTATCAATGCAGGCATGCATTGGCGAAAAGCAACCAAGCATCTGTGAATTGCACGCATTTACGATTGCGTCACATTTCAAAGTGGTAATATCGCCCTGCCAGATATATAATCTCGAATCGGATTTTACAGGTGCAAGCGTGTCAATATCTGTGATTCCACGCTCCCTATTTCTTTCCGTAAGATATTCGTCCTGTATTTTTAAAAATTCTCCGCTGACCGGTCTTGGCGGTCTGATATTCATAAGTGAGCGGAGCAGATTCTCCTGCCCCTGCTTATCAGTGGGAATACTCTGTCTGACAAACCTTACTTCTTCTTTTTAAAAGATACTGAATCAGATATTCTCTTCGTTCGTCCTGTGTCATAATACCTGCCCCCTTATATCTGTAATTGCTCTTTCCATGTCACCCTCAATACCGATTGCACGTTTTCCGAAGCTTTCCGGAACCACTGCCTCATCCATATTCAGACGTATCAGACTGTAAGAGCTATTCTCCCGCACCATTTTTTCAAAAGGAAATCGTATAATAATCGGGGTGTTAAATCCAACTCCAAGTTCCAGAAGAACAACTTTTTTATTCCTATTTTGTTTCAGAAAATCCGCAACCTGTCAGCTGCCTCATGCCATGCTTCATCTTCCACAAAATAGTTATCACAACGGAGATTCATCTCCATTCTGCCTCCACATACAGGGCATTTCGGCACAAGTTCTGATGGAATCAGGCATTCTTTCCTTGCTTCATCCATCTTTCTAAACACTTCTTGTGCATCGTAGGTCTTTGGATGACAGGCTTTCTGACACTGTATTTTTCCATAATCTCCCTGCGTTGCAAATATTCTGTTCTCATCAAATCCCGCTTTGTAAAACTGATGGTCCACATTAGTAGTCAGTACAAAATATTCTTTTTCCTTTTTACAATATCATAAAGTTCTTTATAAAGTGGTAATGCAGGCAGATCAAACCGGTTAAGCAAAGCTGCTTTTAGACCAATAACCCCACTTTGCCTCTTCCGTTGGGAAAGGATAAAAACCTGCAGCATACATATCTGTCATGTAGCGACTGCCATATTTTTCTATAAATTCCGCAAAATTATCTGTAAATCTTTACCACCCATACTTATTCCGGCAGCTGTTGATGCACCAGCTCCCGCTCCAATCAGTATGCAATCGGCATTTCTTATATATTCTACCGCCCTGTCAATCCTATATTCATATGTATCCTTTTGAAATATATAATCATTTGCAGGAGTACCACATAAAAAAAAATTTCGCCAGTCAACATGTCCTTTTCTGATTTTCTTAAAGATCATAATTAACCTCTTTTCTCAATACACTGTTTCGGGCAAATCTCTGCACATCTTCCGCAATGCAGGCAATGATTCTGATTGATTGTAACCGGAACTGAAGATATATCAATACACTTTTGCGGACATACAGAATAACACAACTTACATCCGATACAGTCTTTCCCAACAAAATAACCAGTCTGGACAGCTTCTGCTTTTCCTATTGTTATTGTATTCCTCACAATGTTTGACGGATTGCTGATATCAAAATACTCGCCCTGTGCCTCATACAGCTGAAACACTTCGATTGCGTCTTTTGTATCTCCGGGGTAAAATTTTCTTCATATAAGGATTTCTCTCAAACATAATATCAAGATTCTTTTTTCCCGATGTTCTTTATTTTTCCACGCAGAGACACCGCAATTTTGTCTTTTGTTGCAGATATTGCCACATACTGCTGTTCCATTAACTGGTCATAAAATGCTTTTCCCTTTGCTGTAAGAAAATACACACCTTCTTCATCATAGTACATCATATCTATGATTCTTGTCTGAGGGTGTCCGTCTGAACCTATTGTTGCAACTGTGGTTGAGTGGATTTCGTCCACCAGAAGTTTGAGATAGTCCATTTTTGTCATTTCAAATTCTCTCCTTTTGCGAGATATGCCTGAATTTAAAACAGTTGTACTAGAATTCATAAGGTGGATTTCCGGTAAAATCAGCAATCACACCATGAGGGTTTTCAAGATAGAACACCTCAAAAATAGGATTATCTGCGGTCTGATACTGCCCCTTAACGATAGGGTTATTCATGCAGCCTTCCTTTACGCTCATGTTGTTCTCAAATACTGCTTTTCCATGAAGACGAATCCAAGCATATTCCGGAGAAGATACGGAAACCTCTACCTCAGGATTTTCCTGCATATCTTTGTAGACTTCCTTTGTGTTGTTGGTACAGAACCAAAGCTTTCCGTCCTGCTCAAAACAGAACATGAATGGACGGCACTTTGCCTTGCCATCACGACCTACTGTTGCCAAATACTGTACCGGGTTTGCATTTAAAAATTCTACTACTTTCTGCATTTTATAGTACCTCCTTAATTTGTTGTAACTTTGTTTGTTACATCTTGTAGTTGTACTATAACACTGACTTGTTGTAATGTCAATAGTTACATCAAAACTTTTGTAACTTTTTATGTATATGCTGCAATCTCTTTTTTCACATCCGCAAGCGTCATTTCTGAAAGCTTCTCCTCCATTGCCCTTTGCACCTCTAAAAGTCTCTTATCAAGAACGTGATGAATATTTTTTCCTACCGGACATGCCTGGTTCGGATTCTCATGGAAATGAAACAATTGTTCATCCGGTGCACATTCTACTGCCTTATACACATCAAGAAATGTAATCTGTTCAAGTGGTCTGGTAATTGTCACTCCGCCAGTTCCTCTTGCAACTTCAATAAGACCGGCAGCTTTTAGTTGTTGCAATATTTTACGGATAATAACCGGATTCGTGCCAATACTGGCAGCCATGAAATCACTGGTCATCTTCTGGTCTGTAAATGTATCAATACAGGCAAACATATGAATTGCCATTGTAAATCTACTGGAAATCTGCATTGTAAACACCTCTCTTTGGTAGTAATCATATCAAAAATCAGATGTAATTTCAATGGTTACATTATTGTTTTGATTTTCTTTAATACATTTGTACGAATTAAGAACTTTTCTCTATATTTTCCAGCCTACTGCCTCTTCTCTCTCAAGAATAAATTTACGATAAATCCCAGTCTGTTTCAAGAGTTCACTATGTCTTCCCTGCTGAACAATCTGCCCCTTATCTAATACCAGAATCTGATCTGCATGTTCTACCGTTTTAAGTCTATGCGCAATCATAATAATCGTCTTTTCTTTTTGTAAGAGCTTCTATAGCAGACATTAGTTCCTTCTCATTTTCCGGGTCTACATTAGCTGTTGCTTCATCCAAAATAATCACAGGTGCGTCCTTCATAATAGCTCGTGCAATAGATATACGCTGTTTTTCACCACCAGAAAGACTGGTTCCTCCCTCCCCGATTACGGTATCATAACCATTTGGCAGCTCCATAATAAAATCATGGCAGCATGCCTTCTTAGCAGCATCCATAACGAGTTTCATTGACGCTTCAGGTTGCCCAAAACGAATATTATTTGCAATGGTGTCCTCGAACAGATAGACATTCTGAAATACGAAACTAAAGTTTTTCATCAAGCTATCCACACTGTAGTTCCTTACATTTTCTCCACCAAGACTGATATTTCCATTGCTTACGTCCCAAAATCTTGAAATCAGATGACACAACGTTGTCTTCCCGCCACCAGAAGGTCCAACAATGGCCGTGGTTGTTCTTTCCGGAATGTGTACTGATAAATGATTAATAATCTTTGCGTCTTCTGCGTGATTCTCGTCATAATAGAAGTCTACATTTTCAACTTCAATATCAAAGTTTTTCGGAATAATATTTTTCCCATCAGTATCCATTTCTTTTATTCTCATGACATTTTCCACTTTTGAAACACTTAAATCCACAATCCTGAGAAGTGTCGAGTAATTGCCTGCTGAACCAAGACTTTCAAATACCAAAAAAGAACAGATAATCATGCCAATACAATTCTGTAATGTCATACTGCCCGCAAGGTAAAATCCACATGAGGTCAAAATTATAGCCACACCCATAAGCTTCAATATAATGGACTGCAATTGCATCCATGGAACCGTCTTAAGTTCCATTGTTGTATTAATGTCCCTGTTCTTATCAATTGCTTCATTTAGCTCTTTAGATGCAAACCTGTCAGATTATAGCTTCGAACTTCTGAAATTCCCTGAACATATTCCAATACCTTCTCTACAACGAATTCATCCGCTGCTGCTTTTTACCGGTGCAAGTGCTTTACTTTTTCTCTGCAGGAAACTATTTACAGTAAAAAACAAAACCATGCCGACCATAGCAATAAAGCCAATTCTTATATCAAAGATTAACATCATTACTGTAATTACAGAGCTTGTAAGGACACCGCCCGTTGTCATCATAACCACTCTGGTAGCCACATCAGCCAGCTGTTCCATTGTATTCGTTGTAATATTGGTGATCTGTCCAAGACTGTTCTGATTGAAATATCCCATCGGCAGATATCGCATATGTTCTGCAATCTCAATGCGTTTTCCGCATGCGGTATAATAGCCTGCTTCACACTGTAACATAGTAATCTGATATTTTACTACTGACGCTGCAGCAAGGCTTGCTACAAGCATTCCTAAGCATAGAACAATCAGACTTTCGGTAACATTTTGTTTAATTGCTCCATCAATCAACAAAAGAATCGCCGGAATTTTTACTGCCTCCAATAATGCAAATACCACACCCAAAAACAATGCCTTATAAAATTTCTTTTTATTTTCTGCACCACAGAAATCAAAGAACCTTTTTAATATCCTAAGCACGAGGCTCCACCTCCTGTTCTGAATCTTTCACACTCATATGTGCTCTCCACATATTAGAATAGATTTCACCGTTAGCTAACAACTCATTATGTGTTCCTGTTTCTGCCACTGTTCCGTTTTCTATAACAAAGATTTGGTCTGCATCCACAATCGTAGAAAGTCTGTGTGCTATAACAATTAACGTCTTTCCCTTTATAAGTTTGGCAACAGAATGTTGTATGAGTGCCTCATTTTCTGGATCTGTATATGCTGTTGCTTCGTCCAGGATAATAATCGGAGCGTTCTTTAGCATTGCTCTGGCGATAGAGATTCTTTGTCTCTCACCTCCGGAAAGATGCCCGCCTGCGCTGCCGACTATTGTATCATAGCCATCCGGAAGTGCCATAATAAACTCATGACAGCCACAGTCTTTTGCAGCCTGTTCTACTTGTTTATCAGTTGCATTCAAATCTCCCATTCTAATATTTTCACGAATCGTATTATCAAACAGGTAATTATCCTGAGAAACATAGGCTATCTTACGATTATAGTTTTTTAAGGATAACTCACTTATATCAACCCCACCGATTTTGATACTGCCACTATCTACATCCCATAATGATGCAATAAGCTTTGCTATAGTTGATTTTCCACTCCCGCTTGGTCCAACCAATGCATTTACTGTTCCACTTTCTATTTTAAGATTTACGCCATGAAGTACTTCCTTTTCCCTATAAGAGAATCTTACATTTTCTAAACAAATTGAATAATCCTTTATCTGTTTATTATCATTTATAGGTCTCAACTGCTCTTCCCATGATAACACCCCTGTCACTTCTCCAAGAATCGAACCCATTTTGCCAATATCATCACTATAACTCATAACTGTAATCAGTGGCGTAACAAGCCCCATCGAAAGAATCAAACACATAACCAGCGTACTAAGGCTCAGACTCCCTTTCATAAACAAAAAACCGCCTATTGGAACTGTAGCAAGAGCTGTACACGGCATTACAACCATAGCAATACAAAAAGGCACATTGCAACGGCGCATCCATTCTACATAGCAATCTGCACCTTCTTTTTGCTGCAACCTCAAATTTCTCATAAGAAGACTGTGCTTTTCCAAATGCCTTGATTACTTCGATACCATTAATATATTCAACAGCAGTATCATTTAATATTTTAGTCTTGTTAATCGTATTCTGAAAGCTTTTATGGTATCCTACCATCATAAACATATATGCAACAATACCAAATACAAGTGTTATTAATGACGCTAACGCCATTCGCCAGTCAAGAATGCATAGATACATAAATACAACAACAGGTGCCAACAGATTGGATGTGAATTCCGGAACGACATGAGCCAGTGTTGTTTCAATACTATCTACACGTTCCACAATTATATTTTTTAGTGCACCCGACGGTGTATCCTTAACCTTTCCCAGTGGTACTTTTGCTAATTTATCACACAAACGTTTGCGAATATTTGCCAGTACCTGAAAGGTCGCCTTATGAGAACAGCATGTTGAAATGCCATGAAACAGATAACGAAGCATCCATAAAACTGCAATTGCACCACCATCCATTAAATATCCACTCCACCGCGTTTTCCTTTCAATCAATCGTATAACAATATCGCTTACAAATAAAAAACGGAGCCACACTACATATGACACCGATAATTGCCGCAATCACACTCACGATATAAAATATTCGTTTTTCACCCGCAAATTCCATAAGCCAGCTGACTGCACCTCTTTCTTTATTTTGCACAAAAAATCCTCCTTTCTTTACGCCTGCAATTCTTCCAAACAAATCGTGTTTGCATGTAATGCTTCTATAAATTCCAAATCATGAGTCACAACCAGAATTGTTTTTCCATGATTGCGTAGCTTCTCAAATAAGCGGGCAACCTGAAGCATATGACGGTAATCCAGTCCGCTTGTCGGTTCATCAAACAGTAAGACAGAACGTTCTGACGCTATAGCAGTAGCAACCGCAACTCTTTGCTTTTCTCCTCCGGATAGCGACACCGGATGTCGCTCCCTGTACGGTAATAAGTCCAGTGATTTTAGAATATCCAATGCTTTTTCTTCATTCTCTCTCTTCATGCTAATCAAAACTTCATCTAAAACACTTTCTGTAAAAAGTTGATGGTTTACATCCTGCATAACAAGAAATATTTCATTCAAGCGCTCTTTTCTCTTATATACTTTTCCATCAATCTCCATGATTCCTTTACACTTTTTTTTTCAAGTCCACATATACATCGTAAAAAGGTAGACTTTCCAATTCCATTATTTCCTACAATAGCTGTTATTGAGTTCTTGTCTATTTCCATTGTTTTCAAATTCAGAATATTATGATTTTTCTCATACCCAAATACAAAATTTTTGAATACAATCCGGTCTATATTCTCATTTCGATTATAATGAACCATTTTTACATCTTGGTTTGAACGAAGTCCCATCTGGTGTAGATCTCTCGGAGTCAGCTTTTGCATTTCCTCCTTGCTAAAATCAAATTCAATCTTACCTTCTTTTAGAAAAACCATGCGCTCTATCAAATTCCAGATATACGCAAGCCTGTGCTCTGCTATCACAACTGTTTTGTGTTCTACTTTCCATTTTTCAATCATAACGTGCAACTGTTCCATTGATTTTAAATCAAGATTTGCAGATGGTTCATCCAAAATGATAATATTCGGTGAGCAGACAGATACGCATCCACAAGCAATTTTCTGTTTTTCACCACCTGACAAATCAAAAATGCTTCGATTCATCAGTTTCTCCAATTTCAGTTCCTGAACTGTTTTATCTACCTTTTTAAGAATTTGTGTTTCTTCCATGCCTCTGTTCTCAAGGCCAAATGCTAATTCACTTGTCGTATCCACATTAAAAAACTGTGATCTTGGATTTTGGAAAACAGTTCCAGACAGTAATGCAGTTTCATATAATGGCTGATCATTGATTTCTTTCCCATCAATACAAATCGTTCCGGTAAGATTGCCTTCATAGAAATGTGGTATCAATCCATTCAGTAATCTGGTAATTGTTGTCTTTCCGCATCCTGATTCTCCACACAATAAAACAATCTGTCCATCTGGAATATGTAAATTGATGTTATGAAGTGCCCCTCTTCCGGCTATATTTTGTTCCTCTGACCCATATTCGAAGCATATATTTTGTAACTCAATCATAAAAAGCCTCCAATCTTAACCAGCAATAAATATGCCAAAGTAATGATACAGCCCAGCAAAACAATATAATCCACAAAACGAAATCCAATCTTACAGATATTTGTTCTTTTCACATCTGCTCCAAGCCCTCTCGTCAAGGCAGCCGCAGAAAGTTCATCTCCGATTTTGACAGAACAGGTCATAAGGGGTATCAATCGATATTCCAGCATCTTTCCCGGATGATTTCCACCAAAGGATATTCCTCTCATTCTCATGGCATCTGATATGCTTGATGCCTCTTCTCCTACCGTCGGAAAGAACCGAAACATAACTGATAACGGTATCACAATTTGCTTTGGCATATGCATACGTTCCATCGCCGCCACAAATTCACTGACAGTTGTTGTTGTAACTGTATAATATCCCATCATAAGCCCGGGTATAAACTGGGAAAGAATACCCGCTGTTGCTAACACAAGGAAATTAAAAAAAACCGCTCAGCTTTCCAAGCAGATAATACTGTAAAAGACATCCTGCCAAAAACAGCATCTCAAAGACGAAAAAAGCTTTCACCTTACCGCTAAAAAAGAAGTAGTATTGCTGGTATTATTGCCAATAAAATTCTTGCCCATATCAGCTCATTTCCGCCTGCACCGCCAAGCACGAATGTAGCTACCATAAGAAGTAAAGCAAGCTTAGTTCTTGGATCAAGAGTTATTTTTCGTTTCCCCTTTCCACTACTCATCATTTCATTCTTCATTATACAATTCCCGCTTTTTTAAAATGTTTCTTTAGTAATGCTTTTCCAAACATTCCGCCTATGATTCCAAAAACAAAACTGGCAATCAAAAGAACTGGGCATAACCACATTGGCATCAGACTATTTAAAGTCGTAATATACTCTTCTCCAAAACTCTGTCTTGTCGCCCAATATGCCTCTCTGTTAAAAAATAACGGAATAAAATTTCCCCACGCCCACATGCTAAATACGCCGCATGTAAGCACAGCTTTTGTCTGACTTGCGTAGTTCCCGCTTTTATAAATTAGTTCTGCAATTAAGCCTGTAAAAATCCCACAATCAACGCATAATGTGCCATTCCGGTTAAAATCATAAAGATTCCGATGATGATACTCATAATCCATATCATTCCAAATTTCTTTACCTTCGTCAGAAATAACATAAATGGAACTCCAGCAATCAGTGGTACTAACGCGCATAACATCGGCATCATAATTGGGATATAGCCAAGCATCGCTACACCAGTTACAATGACACAGTAAATAGCCGAATATATTCCAATATTCATCAAATCCTTTCCTTGCAATCTTGAACTTTTAGTTGTCTTGTTCATATTTGTTGCTCCTTCCTAAAATTAGTAGTGTCTAACTTGTTATTGTAATAAAAGGCAAGACAAACATCTTGCCAAACTCATTTGATATTATAATCATTGTTTCAATTTTCATCTACTCCAAAAAGTATGAAATGCTCCATTCAGACAGACTTTTTATATTCACTTGGATTGATTCCCATAATGCTTTTAAAACTGTTGGAAAATTTACTTGCGTTATCATATCCAACCATGCCTGCAATCTTGCCTATTTCATGGTTCGTTTCCCTAAGTAATTCTGCAGCCTTTTGAATGCGCTTTTCTTTTAAGTATGCATATATACTCAGCCCATAAATCTCCTTGAAATATTTCTTAAGATTCGTTACAGAGATTTGATGTTTATCTGCCAGACAAGCAATAGTTAACTTCTCATCTATATGATTTAACATGTATTGGTGTATCTCCTTTACTTTTGCAACCAGATTTTTGTTAAAATAACGATTCTCAATCTTCTCCTTTGTTGTATCCAGCGCAAATAAAAACAGCAGAATCTCCATCACTTTAATTTTGTAATAGCTCTTTTTTATCTGTTCAGGAACACAATAAATTTCCGAAAACAAATGTTCAAATTCCTGCTTTTCATGTAGAACAATACATTGCTTGTGATTACAGAATTTGTCCTGTAAAATTTTGGGGCTCAATTGCATTTCTTTCATAATCATGTTTTGATTTTTTTCAATTTTATCAAAATCAATTTCTATTGTCACGCCATGATAATGTGACTGTGGGAAATAAGAATATGACTTTACTCCAGCTTTCATATTAATTGCCATATCCCCCTTTTTCACATATAAACTCTCCTTCTGATGATTCAAATTCAATTCTCCCCTCACGACAATGATTGATTTCCAATATGTTCTCATATCCGACTAACTCCTTAATTGAAATATAGTCTGTATGTACATCGTTGTAAATCAGTGCAATCCCAGGATAAACTTCAAAACGTGTTAGAACTGAATCTCCCGAATCGTCCCGAATTCTATAAATGACGCATTCATTATCTCTCGTTGTGATTGTTACATTATTTCCATAAAAATCCTTTTCCCACTCTTGAACTGTCATATAATCATCCCGCCTTTCATCAACAATAACAGTTACAAAATTTTATATTATTGTACAAATAATCGCCCGCTCATTGATTAGGTTAAACTAACTAGAATTATATAACTATAATAACTGAGTTGCAAGAAAATTTTGAAGTGGTGGATTGATTGAAATCAGAGTACAGCTGGCACATCTCTTTTTTAGAATCAGACTTTTTGTGGTACTAATGGATAGCATCATCCTTTTCCATATCATTCATCAATTTATCAAAGTCACTTTCATACAGCGAATCCTGTATAACTCTGTATTTTTCAAATTCGCTTTCCGCAAATTCTTTCGCAATAGCTGCTGTTACTTTTCCTTTATCCTGAAGTACTTCTGCATCATTAAATCTAAGAAATGCGTCAAGCTTTGTTTTCCAATCTTCCATAGTCATAGGAATATGTCTTCGTGCCTGTCTTGTTGCATAATCAAGATACATTGTCACAATCTCATTTAATTCTGCAAGTTCTTCTTTTTCCAAGTAGTTTTTTGCAATTGACACATCTGTTTTTACTATTTTACCATCAGGCGCATTTTTCCATGATTTAAGTCCCATATGTTCCTTATTATGATCAGCTCTTGCCACTATCACTTCTTCCGCTGTATTACCATGAACTGCATAATGCATCTTATTCTGTACTGTTGCATAAAACTCTCTTGTCACCTGTGAATTCTTATCATAATCAACTGCTGTTGCATATATGTCTGTAATCTTCTGGTAAAATCTTCTTTCACTTGCTCTGATTTCCTGAATCTCAGCAATAAGATGTTCAAAGTAATCCTCATCAAAAATTTGTCCGTTAATCAATCTGCTTTTATCCAGCACATATCCCTGTTTTGTAAATGTTTCAAGCACTTTGGTTGCCCATGTCCTGAACTGTGTTGCCCGTTCTGAATTAATTCGATACCCCACAGCAATAATGGCTGCTAATGAATAGAACTTATAATTGTATGTTTTCCCATCATCCGCAGTTTGTGCAAATTTTGCACAAACTGAATTTTCATCTAATTCTCCCTCTTTAAAAATGTTACTCAGATGTTTTGTAATCACACTTCTATCTACATCAAAAAGCTGCGAAATTGCTTTCTGCGTAAGCCATACATCGCCATTCTGAACCCTGACTTCTATTCCGTCTTCTCCTGCATCTCGTGTGAAAACCAAGAAATCAACAGTGCTATTTCTTATCTGTAATTCTTTGCTTAAACGCATTCCTTTCTCTATTCTCATGAAACGTCTTCTTTACATCTTATCGACTCCACATGTTTTAGTCCTATTCAGCTCAACCATTATCTCCAAATGTAATTTCCATCAATTCACTGGCTATCTCTTTACTCAAAAGGATCCTCATAATACTGTCATCAACCTTATCCTTGGCCAAAAGATTAATATTTCCATACCAGACAACTTCCTGATCAATAACAGCAAATCGTTCACATGATTCTTCTACTGTTTTAATATAAAAACCTGCTTGACGCATGTCTTCATGTAACTGCATCCAATATGCTGCATCTCCAAATCTATAGGAATCAGGTGACCATGTTACTATTGTAATCTGAACTCCTGATCATCTGTTTTTCCTTTAGAAGATTAATCAGTTCATAGACTTTAGGTCCACTGATTACAGGACTTGAAATGATTATATTGTTATTTGCACCTAGTAAATCTTTATGATAATTTTCAGCATAATTATCACCGTCGTATATTGCATTAGCTGTCTGTTTATCATTATGCAACCCCCTGCAATCTCATATCCAATCTGTTTATATGCTTTAAGTCTCTTCATATACATATTATCAAACATTGGTATATGATTATCTACATAATCATATATTATTACATTTTCCTTATCAGCATAATCACGATTCAATCGACCGGCATACTGTTCAACAACTCCTCGAAATGATACAGGTGTTGCCATAAAAAGTGTATCCAGTCTTGGAAAATCAAAACCCTCTCCTACAAGTGAACCTGTAGCTATTAATATCAGAGACTCCGCCTTATCAACCTGATGCATCTGTTCCAAAATCTTCTTATGTTCTTTCTTTGAGTTGTTGCCTGTCATTAAGAATACATGGTCTGCATAATCTTTCAATCGCTCGTACAGTTTCTCTGAATGATCCTTGTATCGGGATAAAACAACTGGAGTGCGACCTGCTGATACACAATTCTTAATATCCTCAATAATCTGTTCGTCCCTTATATCATTATTATGAATTATCTCATATGCTTCATTTGGATGCATCTTACCATTAATCACTCCTCTTGGAGGTACAGTTCGGGTAAAACGCGGATATACAAGATGTTGTATCCCCTGCTCCGTAGCCTTTTCCTTTGCTGTGTAACTATATCTTATAGGTCCTATCAGCATATAATTGATTTTTTCAAGTCCATCTCCTCTTTTCGGAGTTGCTGTCACACCATATACATACCTTGCTTTTTACTTCTTTTAGCACATTTGCTATTGTTTCAGAGGCACAATGATGACACTCATCAATTAGTACAAGTCCATAATGGTTCAACAACTTATGGTACTCACCCTTTTTGCACAATGAGCCTGCCATTGCAATATCTATGATTCCAGTCATTGAATCATGTGCTCCCTGTAATGTTCCAATCAGACTTTTTCTAGTTCTTAATCTTCCAGTTTTCGTTTTGTACTGTGGTAGTTCTTCATCTATAATTAAAAATTTGTTTAGAGCATCTTTCCATTGTTCTATAAGTGCAGATGATTCAAGTAGAATCAGAGTATTCACTTTCTTTTCTGTAATTACTGCACTGCATACAACTGTTTTCCCAAATGCTGTTGCAGCATGAAGTATTCCATTATCATGCTTAGTCAGTTCCTTTAACGCCTTGTTCTGTTCAGGTCGTAGTTCTCCATTGAATTCTACATTAATATTTCTTCCCTGCTGCCTCTCATCATCAATAGTATATTCAATTCCTGCCTTATCAATATTTGCTATTAATTCATCCTGTAATCCTCTTGGAATCTGTATGTATCCACCAAGATGGTCTTTTTCCAAGATAAATCCACCTCGAAGTATCATAATCAGATGTTCCAATCGCACGATTTTTATAAAATACTGGGTTACTAAAGGCTGCCATTCTGCGAATCTTATTCTGCATCGCAGGCTTAAGATTCGTGCTGTCGACATATATACCATTTGATAATGTGATATCCATTTTCCCATCAACATCTGATTTTGCAAAATTTTTCATTCTATCCCATGGCTTTTCCCTATTTTCTTCATCACTGGATGCTTCAAGGTCATCCGCTGTAAATATCCATTCCCTTATCTTATTCTCCAGAAATTCTTCTGAAAGCTTAGGTTTACTTAATAAAGCATTCCATTGGTCAGGATAAGCATTCCAGTTACTATCTACAAATGCACTATTGCCATCTTTCAACGTCCTTTCCTGTAATGGCAATGCAATCAGGTTTCCTATTGCCACATTTTCTAAGGAATACTGTGCTGGCAACATTCTATCATAATAATTGAATGACTTTAGATTCACCTGCTCTGCACCTTTATCTAAAAGTGCAAAGCCAAATTTACGAACCAACGCCGCCGATATTGGCTTGTCAAAGAATATCCATATATGTGCACCTTTTCCTGAACGAGAACGTTCTACCAAAGGTTCTATCCCATTTAATATACAGATTTCTCTCATTGCCTCAACTTCTTCAATCCATGTATCATCAACATTTGCAAAATCCTTTTTTTCTGCATCCTTCTCATGATTATCAAAGTCAAACACCAGAAACCTACATGTTCCATCACTAAATAATGGATATACACCGATTACATCTTTTGCAACATAGGAGTTTCCCCTCAAATGCATCAATATGGTTGATAAGTCTAATCTTGTATATGAACAGTATTTGCAATCCTTACAATCTATATGTGTATTTAATTTCCTATGGCAATTATCTGACCAGAAATTATCACACTGCGGATAATATGCCGCCTCTCCGTTTTTATTTACATTTCTTTTCGCATATACATCTGTTCTTCCCCAAAAGAATGAGAAAAATAGCTTTGCCATCCTGTCTGTAATCTCTTTGGGGTACACAATCCTTTTACCCTGTTCTGGATCAAAATCCTCTTTCGTATCCTTTTTCCCTATACTTGCCAGTTCATTTTGATATGACAGTCCCTCTTTATCCAATATGTTCTTTAATACCTGATTCTCCAATTGCAGATTGTTCAACTTCTTCTTCAATCTCGTCACATTCTCTATTGGATCACGCATTTGTCATACCTCCTTTTCCGTCATTATCTATTCATCTCAAGTATTCTTTTCACTTCCTGCTGCAATTTGTCACTGAATTCTGATAAATCATAATATGTAATCACCTTCAGTCTAATAAGACGAACAATATCCCATATTGCCTCGGACTTGCTCAACTCCATAATAACACCCGGATGACGCTTATCTTCTTTTATCCGTTTTTCAAGTTCCCAGAATTTCTCTGATGCAGGCTTTTTTTTATCATCATTCAGAAAATTTGCATACTCTTTAACAAGATCTTCCATATAATTTTCCTGCCAACCTGATAATCTTTCTCGAAATAGCTTCCAATCTTTTTTTACTTATGTCCATGATTTTTAACCTCCTCAGTCTTATGTTAGTCTCATCAAATTCAACCTGTCCCTCATAGTCTGCCAATATCTTCTTAAACCCACTGCCTCTACGCTCCATGCATTTCAAGCGGCTGAATATATCAGCTAATATCGGATTTCTTCTCTTTGATGGAATTTTTAATAAATCTTTTCCTTCTAGAGATATTCCGCTTACCATTCCACCCGGTGAATATATTTCGATTCTGTCATCAAACATATCTATATGAACTTCACTGCCTATCTCCATATAATTTCTATGAATCAATGCATTTACTACACCTTCCAGTACTGCACGATCCGGATAATCTGGCATTTCAATTCTGCCGTCACCTACCTTACGCCATGCTTTCTTGGAATTATTTCTGACAAAATCTGTTCCTGCCTGTAATAGTGTGACAAGACTTCCCGTATATTCCTTATCATCAAGTGCATCTACAATTCCAGATGCAATATAGTATTTATCGTCATCTTTAATATCCAAATCTATTAATGCATCCAATAAACCCTGATTGCTCCCTTTACTCTCAACTACAAGTTCATTGTCAACGAAAAGCCGATTAACTAATTTCCAGAAGTGAAGCCCTGCACCGGTATCCTCTGTCCATAAATATCTCATATCACAACTCTTCTTCTAGTGTTATCCTGTTATCATCACGCTTCAGCACCTTAAAGCTCTTATCAGATACATTGAGTCCGTCACAATTTCGCAGGAAGAGCATATACTGATTTGACAACTCAAAATTAATAAATCTCCTGACATCATCATTAATCAGACAATCTGCATTATCTATTACAATAAAACTATTTCTACACTGTTTTATTGCTTCTAAAAAATCATTTGATTTGTAGTTAAATAGCTTGATTGCTTTGTATTCGTCTGTCAACCTTATATCTTCCAACATTTCATAAAGTACTGTTTTGCCGGTACCACTGTCTCCACCAACAAGTGTAATTCTGTCATCAAATTCCAAATCGTATGAAAATGGGTCTGCTTTAAATCTAAGATTTTTATAAATCATCTGCTTCTCTCCTTTCATACTCCCTACATTTTCCATCCGGAATATTAAAAAGGCATTATACCCCATACTGCCTAGTAGCAAATTAGTTGCAATTATTCAATATTGCTTCTATGAAATCCATGGCAGATATACTCTACTTTTACTACTAAAAACGAATAATCAAATGTGGCTTGCGGGTGCTTAACTGTGCCTGCTGCCACACCCTCTATGAAAGGAGCTTTATCATGAGCAATCAACACAAACACCCAACTATAAGTTTTAGAATCAGTGATGCTGAACGCAAGCAAATCGAAGCCCGCATCCTTGCCAGCGGAATGATGAAGAAAGATTACTTTGTCCGTTCCTGCATCTATAACCGCATCTGCGTTGTCGGCAAGAAAGAAACCATATATCCTCTTGTACAGACTGTTAATGCACTATATCTGCAATTACTTGAAATGCAGAAAACATTTACCAACTGCTGTGAACATCAAACTTTAAACAATCTTCCTACAAGCGATGAAATCAAAGAACTACAGACCGACTATAACAATATGCTTACAGCCATCATTGACCTGCTTGATGGTGCTAAGTATCTGTGGGAAGGAGAACACCATGAAACAAAATAACCCTTGTTACCTGTTTGGTATGTATGAACCTGATACAGATTCCGTTATTGTTAATGCCATCAATGATACATATACCGGCACGCCTCTTATTATCAGTTGTGAAAAATGTAATTCAGCTGTCTTGCTCGATACACCTGATGATATCGCGTATCTATACCGTCTGGCACAGGAGAATCCTCTGCTGTATGCTGAATTAGCTTGTAAACCTAATGGATTACAGGAATATGTGGATGCTATAAATGAATTCAATTAACAACATAATTCTTATCTCACCAGTTGCAGACTTCTTTTGCGACTGGCGAGATATATCCTATCCCCGTTATCATTATTTTAAATGCTCCCCATTATTCTAAGCCGATTAACTTTGCCAGCTTTTTTAACATATGAATCTGTTGCTGCCAGCACTTCTTGAATTCTATCTGGTATAGCTTTACTCTTCTTTATCCCCGGTTGCACTATGCAAATACATCCTCGTAATACTTTTCCAGATGTTTTTATCTCTTTTATCATGGTCTTAAAATTTCCACCTTTTTTCACTATACAATGCCCAGCATTATGACGACTCGTGAACTTTTCAAGTAACTTTCCTTTTGTCGTAAACCATGTTACAGACTTTATTGCTTGTCCAGATACTTCATATACATCACCAACACTATTGTTATAAGATGATGAACCCATTTTTTTGACATGATACAATTCGACAACCAACTCATTATCTGTCTCATAAATTGTGATATAATCCGCCATTTCACCTGAACCATGGTCGTATATAATATATTTAAATTTTTCATCTGCTTCTAGAATTTTATATAATGCATCCTGAATTGACACCCTCGTATCGCTGTCATTTTTTCTAAATTCCAATTTTAAATTTGTATCATAATGCTTCCAATCAATACCTTCTATTATATTACTGTCAAATAACTCGCTCTCAAAATCACCTTCAATTACATCAATGCCTGTTATCGTCATGTCCTTTACAGTTTTATATATTAGTGGTTGTTCCGTGAGAAATTTGTCCATTGATATTTCTTCTTTTCCTGAACATACAATAAATCTATTTCCCAAACTTCTATATCTGGCTTTTATATCACATTCCAAGTTCTCTGAAATTTCTCCGACCGAGACCTCAACTGACACTTTTGTCTTCTCACAATTTTTCACCACAACCATCGCATCCGTTAATCTGCAACACTCGTAATCCGACTCTTTTCTACGATACTTAATAACAGGATCACAACTATATGTTTCCGCAGTAAAATCTGCATAAAAGATATCTTCCGGATATTCTACAAGAGCTTTAGGCTGAGGTAAAAAATCAAAATTTGTATTTGTTTTTACTTTTATATCTTTATTTGCTATTTTCTCCCAACCCATCACACCACTGTATATAATCTTTTAAGTCTTTGTAAGCACTGCTCCAAACTTTCGAAGCACTACTATATCCAATTGTGATATCTCCTTCTGCATCATCTACTGCTTTACAAAATGCATGCCCCGCAGAATACATTCTACCCGAATCTTTATCAATTGCATCACTCACATCTGAACCTGCCATTATTCTATATGATTCTCCTGATTGCGATTGCTTACTCAGCATTCCTGAATTAAAAATCTCGAAGTTTTTGAGTTTTCCCAATACTTTATATATTTCTGATTTTGGTATCGGATCATAAGAATCACAAAATGATGATACCAATTCATCATACATTGCTTCTGAATGTTTCTGTGAATATATATGTACCATATGAGTTTGTGTTTGATAATGTATTATATATAAAATATATTCAAGATTGACCTTATCACCACTTCCCATCCAAAGTGGTGATACATATTCCAAGCCAATTCCTACTACCGTATTTTCTTGTTTATTTCTTAATATTCTTCCTGCCACGTTACACACCTCTGGAAATTCGGCATTTATATCAAAACTCATAGAACGATAGATTTTCACATGACAATTAGGTCTGATTGCATGAACAGGGACATTTTCAAGAATACGCTCATCTTCAACAACATATTCTTTATAATAATTTCTATTTTGCTGTTCACTTTTATTCTTTCCTTCACTCATTCCAATGATCATATCCTGCCATACAGCATCTTTAGAATAAAGTAAATTGTTTTCAATTTCTAATTCTTCATTATTTACCGCAATAAATTTTGCCTTTCCTATATTCTTTGCATTTGTCCGAGCAAATCTACCAATAAACTGTAATGTACTCGCAAGCGATTTATGAGGAACATGTATTGCTGCAATTTTAAGATTAGGAAAATCATAGCCTTCTCCTAGCATATCTACACACACAATTCCATCCAGTTCTCCAGAACGCAACAATTTCAAAATATGCTTAACCTTTGAATTACTCATTGAACTATCCACTTTTGAAAGTTTCAATGAAGTATTATCCTTATATAACTCCTCCAGTTTTTCAGCACTTACTTTAGTATCCGTACTTACCATCAGATAATGTTCATACCCAGCTTTTCTATCATTCAGCAATACCTCCTCAGCTCTTTTAGCAATGCACAAATCATTATCCATTCCACTTTCCACAGGAACATATTGTATTTCGCCAAAAATACCATCTTCGTATGCCTTTGAAAGAGGATAATCATATACTATTTCACCTGACAGCTCTTTTCGATCCAACCTAAACGGTGTTGCTGTAAACAGCACATGCGTTGCAGCAGATAAATTCACCAATATCTGTTGCCATGTTTTAGCTGGGGTATGATGAGCCTCATCAACTTCCACCAAATCAATATTCTCTTTCGCCCAATCAGATTCACTTAGGCTGAGTGCACAACTAGGTGTAGCAACAATAACATCTGCTTGCTCCAAGTCTTTTTGATACTCCTTGGTATACAAATGCTCCAGCTCAAAAACGTTAGGTTTTTTTATTGAAGTATTAAATACATTAGCTACACACAATGTCCTAAGTTCAGAAAAATCCTCTGCAATTTGTCCACAAACCATTTTACTCCGCGTAACAACTAATACTCGTTGTTTTCGTATTAAATATGGTGTCAACATAAGCACAGCTGTTTTTCCTGATCCTGTCGGCATAATGACAATAGCTGCATCCTTTTTATTAAGTGTAAAGAAAGACGATATTGCGTGAATTGCACCTAATTGAGCATTTCGTAATCCTCTGCTTTTTTCTGAATCTATGGGATATTTTATTGCATTGTAATGAATCTCAAAATAATTCCCCATATAATTTCCTTCCTGAACTAATATTATTTTCTCATATTAGTTCATTGTACCTCCTGAAACACTACCATTCTCTCTCATTAGCGGTTTTACAATATCATAATAAACTGCAACAACCAAAATCAGACACATAATTATATATATTAACCAAAAATACAATTTGTCCATAATAACAAGCATATACCCAATAGACGTTAGAAAATAAGTAAATATTGATGTATCCAGCGTAAATTTTTCTAAACAACGCATCCAGTGTGTTTTTCTGAATTTCTTATTACGAATAAATTTATCTATAATTTTTATAACTGCCACAATAAGTATCAACGCTAAATAACCTAAAATAGCCACGATTTTATTGAGAACATCTTGATTCAAGTATATTAACGGCAATGTAATCAACGAAAGAATATAATATACTACAAACAAAATATTATTCATCAAAGGAAACACACTTTCATAATATAATGCATTTATAGCCTTCTTCCCCTCTTCTTTTTGAGCACACTGTATTTGTTCTTCCGAATATCGGCTTATACTCCCCAGTTCATTTGCTTTTTTAACATCCTCCAAAATCATATTATCTCTAATTCGTCTTTGTTCATATTCTTTATAATTATATTCTTTCTCATCTATTTTTCTATTTACATATTTATTCACACTTGACTCATCAATAATATTTTTCACTTTCTTACAAATAGGTAAATTCAAAAATTCTTCTTTACTCTTATCTGCTCGCCTGAATTTATCATTCCACTTTTTAGAAATTTCAGACAATTCTATCACTTTCTCGATTGAATAATCTTTAAAATAAGTTATTTCTTCCCCCGTATAATACTTTTCTGTATAGCATTTAAACGCATCTGCAATTTTTATGGTGCATTCTTCTGGTGACTCTATAAAATCAAATGAAGAAACTATTTTATACACATAATCCTGCAGATAATTATAATCTGGTGGAAAATCGTCTGCTACCACTTCTCCATCATCATCTGTTATTGCACAAGGTTTAGGATTAATGCCTTTTTCTTTCAACTTATAGTTATAATATGCCATAATACAACTTGTGTCTGCATTCTCTTTACTATATTTACATACATCTCTATAAGCACTTAATAATTCAAGCAACTTATTTCTTTCCTTTTTTCTAAGATATTTAACCGCATAAGAAGAATTGATTTCAAAAAGTGCTTCATAATCATTACGCGTATAATATTTTTCATTCAATAATTTAACGATTGGAAATATCACCATCATCAATACACTTTCTCGGTTTGCTTTGTCATAATATCTTTTTGATATTAACAACGATGCAATCGCAGAAATGAAAATAGCCATTGCATTTTGATATAGCCAATTACCAATTTGTACCAACATCTCTTTTTCCTTCCTATATCGTATTTCCGCTACCTGTTCTGTACTATATTCAACACTTAATTACTATCGGCACACCTGCATCTATCAGGTAGTCCTCATGATAGAATAACTTTTTTCGTCGCTTTTTTCGTCGCTTTTTCAACGAAAAAAGCGACGAATTATTTTAATCTATACAACTTGCCTTTTGTTTTCCCATTATCAATGAGTTTATCAAGTGCAATTAATTCCTTTAACAATTCCTTTGTCCTAGTATCCTTTAATCCCAGATTATCAGCTATTTCAGCTGTTTTGTGCCATTCTCCATCATTTAATAATTTTAAGATTTTTTCATATTGCTCTATCTTTTTTCTTTGATGATTTTTTTCGTTGCTTTCTCATAGCTATCTGGCAGCAAAACTTCATCATCCGCTTCCAAAAATGCCGGGTGGATTGGAATTCTTATTCTCATAGCTCGTCTATCTTCATCCGTAAAGAACTCCGCTCTTGGTGAGCCATTCTTCTCAAGTTCTTCCTGTATTGTTGGTATGCCAGAAGAATGTCCCTCTGATAAATCCAGTTCTTTTAAAAACTCTCCAAGTCGTCTATTTCTATAATATCTCGAAACAAATCTCTTTCCCTCAGCTATCGTTTTTTCTGAAATAGATCTGTCTATCCCCGGAAAATTCATAATATTTATGCAATCCGGCTCTATCTCTATAGTTACTGGTTCAAAGGACATATAATCTCTGTATAAAAAGGCATTTACAACAGCCTCCTCTATCGCCTGATATGGATAATTGAATATCCTTAACGCCTCCATCTGATTTGGTACTTTAATTACCTTCTCTCGAATAATCAAATTACGAAATCTTTCCATTGTTGCCTGAATCATCTGTGGCACAGAACCTGTAATATTGGGGAAATCTTCACTAATACTTGGATTTTCAATACTTCCTTTAGGAAAGGATGTCATCTGTACATAAGTATATCCAAAGAATTTTTCTGGATGTTCACAGAACATCATAATTGCCACATTCTGAATATATCTGAGTTCTGGCGGACCAATCAATAACTGCATATCATTAAGTATTTCCTCAACACCACGTTCCCTTACCTGTTTAGCAAGCTTACTACCGGTTTTTCTCAAATGATCTTCTAACAGTACAGGTGAAATATCCTCAAATGTTGCCTTATGGTTTGCTCTGCAATCAAACGGTGTTTGATCTGACATATTAATCAGTTCTCGCTCCTGTTCACTATTTGCCTTAACAGAACTTGTCTGATAACGAATATAATAATTGTACTTTTTCTCTTTCTTACTTGTTACATGCTCTGGTGATTTATAAGGTCGCTGCTGTCCTGTTCTGACAACAATTACAAAAATCCATTTTTCATCCACTTCTGCTGGTATACCCTGTGGAAAGTAGGGTGGAGAAATCAGATTATTATAACCCAACATATCTTTCTGTATTGAATCCAACATATATTCAGGTAAGCCCTTTACCGGACGCTTGGCAACACCATTTTCTTCCTCAACGCCTACAACAATATAACCGCCGCCATCATTATTATAATCATTTGCAAATGCACAGACACTATGGTAGATATCATCAGGATTCCACCCAGCCTTAAACTCTATTCGGTCTGATTCTAATTTTCTTTTGTTTAATAAGTCCTCTACATCCATTTCAAGTTCCATAGTGTCATCTCCATTCCTACACAACTATATTCTAAACATAATTATCATTTCTAATTTTCTTAGTATCTTATTTGATTTTTATTTCCAAAACTTATATTTACTATCTCTTAACTCTCTCTGTCTCTTCTCTTCCTTTGATTGAAAATAATTATTTATATCGGCTTCGCAATACTCACCTTCAAGTTCAAAATTATATTTATGCATAGACATATCATAAACTTTAATATCTTTATGTTTTGCCAAACAATACAAATACTCTCTATTATCCCTATGCATTCTGCATCCAATATAAATTGCCTTTATTGGGAAGAATGGTATCATATTGTCATATATTTTACATATATCCACAGGCAGCAAAAGTCGCCATTCATTTTCATATTTCCACGATGAAGATTTTGTGATAAATGACAGCATTAAACTTTTATCAAGTTCCATCTGTTCATATGCTGTAAGTGGGATTTTGTTTATATACTTGTATATTTTTCTTTTACTTAAAATAATCTGTTTTGCTCCATATTCGCAAGGCAATAATCCCCCTAGAATCATTGCATTTTCTCTTGAATCTGCAATAGGTCGTGTTAAATCGTACTCAACACAAAAACCTTCATGATTTTGTGCATAATGTGCCCATAATTCCATATAAGAAGTCAACTTAAAATCATCAATATTAGCAAATGAAGTTACTTGTATCATATTTTTTCTTAGCTCTTTTAGTCCATTTTCATATTTTATCCTATCATAATATAGTTTCCGACTAATTTCATCGCTTCCTTTACGTTCTTTTCTTAATTCAGGATCATAACAGATATGAGTAACAACACTATCAAAAGTATTATATATACTTCCATTATGCTGTTCCCAATCACCGCAATAACTATGTTCCAATTTATTCAATTCATCTTGTGATAATATCTCTCGTCCAACAGCGTCCGTTTCTTTCAGATAATCCAATAAACAGTATTTAAGAAATTCATTTTCATTTGCGCACAATAAGCAATCAAATGGATCATTAAAGTTACTAGGGTTATTCATAAAAACAGAATTGGTTTCAATACATTTTAAACTATTATGATTAAATGGAAAAAATTTAAACAAACTTTTGGGCATATGTTCTGTTTTATCTACATAACCTTCCCACATTGATTCATATAAATCTATTTTTTTATCTAAAGCATATTGGATTCTATTTTTTATCCAAGCTTTTTCCCATTTCCCCTTATAAAATTTACTCCTATAATCAGACTTATCGTATGCTGATGTTTCTCTTCTATACTCCCATCTTGGATTTTCTCTACGCATCAATACGTACTTTCCTTTCTATTTGCTACAACTCTTTAACAATCCTCATAAACTCTTCATATGAGTATGCACCATTATATCCCGGATTTTTTGTTTCAAATCTTCATCAATTAGGTGCAGGTTATCCATCAAGATAGTATCTTCCACACTGACTTCTTCCTTCGTAAGCCTTCCTCTTTTCACTGCCTTATCTTTAAATAACTGTATTGCATCCTGCTTTAAGTCAGATACTTACAGTTTTGGCAGGGCACACACCATCCCATGTTCTTCCCTGCGTTTTTAACAAAGCTCTTTCCAATTCCTTTCCAGTAATCTCACGCATGGTACTTCCGGAACGACAATAATATTTCCCACGAAAACTTATTAAAGATGGGTATTTATCAACAATTATCTGCAGATACTCAAGTTCGCCTTTATATAACAAGTTCACATCTGCAATGATTCCCATTGTATCTGTAATCTTATTAGGAATTCGTTCTAATAAATCTCTTGCATTATCAATACCTACAACATTACCATCGTCATCCGTATCTATGTATATTGTTCCACCGTAGGCATTGGCATATCCACAAATCCATTTTAAATACTCATCCTGCCATGATTCCTTCCACTCTATGGATTGATGTTCTTTTTCCTTCATATATCCACCAACATTCTTTATTTCTAAAGTAGTTTACCGGTTATCCTTATCTTCAACTTTTATTGAGACTTTGACTAATTCATTTTGTTCTTTAAACCAAACAAATATTTTTACAGCTATAACAACCGCCACAATACTACATATACCAATAGCGACTTGTATTTTATGTGCCATAACAAATTTGCCAATCCAAATCACTCCATATGTCACTGCCCATATTGCCACAAATACAACAGTACGAATTATCCAATGAAAAAATGAGCCTGCAGATTTTCCAGATATAGAACCGCTTTGATACAAAACACCCACCTTATTATATGCCACACGATATGCCATTTCTCCAATAACTAATAGAATAATCCATTCATAGTACCATTCAATTGGTAACCCTAATGGCTCTGTTATTAAATCAAATATAAACTTAAACATTTATCTCCCTTCTTTCTCCACTTCCGTAAAAAAATACTCCAATGTATCCACAAACATATTTGCATCAAATAATTCTTTTATTTGACTTCTGTTCATCCACGCAACTTGCGCCACTTCATCTGTTGTAGCATTGCTCAAATCAACCTCTCCATCATACTCGAACAACCAAACATCTACAATTTTATTAACTACTTTACCGAACTCTATTTTCTTTATATCAGACAAAATAACATGTCCTTTTTCCGGTAATAAATCTACCCCTACTTCTTCTTTTACTTCTCTGAGTGCACCTTGCAAACTATCTTCCCCTTTTATCACTGAACCATCCACACATTCCCACACCAAGGGATATGTTTGTCTGTTTGCCGAGCGCTGCGCAATCAGATACTCTCCCTTTGAATTGCGAATCCAAACATGTACCACCAGATGATATCCGTCTATCGGTAACTGCTCACCCCTGACATGGTCTTTCCCAAGAAGCTCCCTATTTTCATCATACAAATCCCAAATTTCTGCATCCGGTACATACTCCACAATATCGCCAAAATCTGCATTTAAAGTCTTACAGATTTTGCTAAGAATTGTAAGACTTACCTCTTCATCACGTCGCAATTTTGTCATTGTATTCGGGGCAATTTCTGCCTTTTTACGCAAATCAGATTTGCTCATTTTTTTGTCAACTAATAATTTCCATAATTTGTTATATGATACAGCCATAGTATTCGCTCCTACCTATTCACATAAATCTTTTTTTTCTGCTTCATATCTACCTTTGCAACAGCACCATACTGTAACGCACATCGTGGCATAGCATGTCCGAAATTCACATTATAAACAATCGGAAGTTTCTCATTGTCTATCACTCTAATAAGAATATCTTTATATTCCTGATAATAAGCTTCATCCTGTGGTTTTCCAACTAATACACCCTTTACCACGTCGAATACTCCCTTTTCTTTCAGTAATAACACTTCTCTTTCAAACAATTCAGGAGTCGGTTTTTCTTCGCAGGTTTCTATAAATAGAATTTTCCCAACCCACTCTTCCTTATTTGGAAACAGATCATATCTTTCACAAACTTCCTTTTCATCTTCATATCTGCTATTGGTCAATACATCATAAAGGCTTTCCAAACATCCACCGAGAAGTTCAAACCCACGTTCTTCCTTATGAGTTTTTCTTTCTGTTCCTATTGCGGCTCTTGAAAAATCTTCTCTTTCTTCATACCAAGTATCACTGGATATAATTTCATCAGATTCATTACCTTCCAAATAACTCTCAAATGCCCTTTGGGTATATGGTAACATCTCATCTGCAATTTCTCCCAAATCACAAATAAAGTTTGGTCCGTAATAAGTAGACAAGCCCAGTTTATAAAACATCAAATGATTGATCGTAGTATCTGAGAATCCTGTAAATAATTTTGGATGCTCCTCAATCTCTTAATCTCTTTACACCAATCTCAATATTATGAC
>VOFC01006470.1_pt1 | contig 115895 bp, 93 predicted proteins | sample 5384161 | NCBI WGS metagenome assembly VOFC01 (sample SAMN12384722, study PRJNA508395) | human gut metagenome | isolation source: healthy gut B | host: Homo sapiens
TTCACATATAAAAACAACAGAAAATGATTACACAAGTAAAAAAGGAAAACCTCTTGTCTTTTTACAAGAATGGACTTGATGAATTCCACTTTCCAGAAAAATCCCAACGGTGTATGCTTCCAGCCATTAAACGAGTAATTCAATTTATGGATAAGAACAGTGAAGCATTCTATACGCCTGAAATAGGAAAAGCATTAATTGCATATGAGAAAGAAACAGATAGCATATCTGACTCAATGACAATCAGAGATGCTCAATCCGTACGTATTCTTGATATGCTTGTCAGAGGAACGGATTACCATCTCAAAGGTGGACCGAAATCTTACCCTTTTCCTCGAAAACTTGGAAACATTGCATTAGCTTTTGTTGAAAGTATTTCTAAGACAATGAGATTTCACCAATCTACGAAAACGAGTTATTTATCTACCTTAAGTAATTTCTGTGTCAAAATGGATTTAGAAGGAATTGAAGCAGAAAGTCTCAATCGAAGCCATATAATATCCTTTATTTCCACTATGAGAAATAAAAGACGTTATGTGACCACACCATTGAAAAAATTTCTCTTTCACTTATATAATATAGGAATAGTCCTGGAAGATTTTTCTCAAATGATGTTAGGGTTCAAGTCGGAACCGATTAAACTTCCTTCATACTTGACCGTTGAAGAAGAAAAAATCTTAGAAAAAAGCATCTGCCGTAATAGTTGTATAGGGAAAAGGAATTACGCCATGATACTTTTATCCACAAGACTCTGTATGCGTGGGTCAGATATTGTCAATTTGGAGTTCTCTAATATTAACTGGGATGATGGTTATATCACTTTTATGCAAGTAAAAACAGGCATTCCGCAATCATTGCCAATTCAAGAAGAAGTTGGTATTGCATTGATTGATTACATTAAAAATGCACGTCCCTTATGCAACACACGGAAATTATTTATTACGGCGAGAGCACCAATTAGACCAATGACAAGTAGTGGTTATACAGCAATTGTGGCAAGAGCGATAAGCCATGCAGGTATAAATACAGAGCTGCGCCATCATGGTTCTCACACCTTGCGACACAGTACTGCTACCGTCATGATGAATGAGGGAATCCCGATAACAACCATATCCAATGTATTGGGGCATACGACAACAGAAAATACAAAATACTATCTGAACATAGACATAAAGAGCCTATTGGAATGTTCTGGTAACGTGATAGAGGTACCAAGTGATTTTTATGAACAAAATGGAGGAATGTTTTATGAATGATACAATCTACAAATGTTTGCTTAAAGCAGAAATGCAAGCATTTCTTGGCGAAGTGCTTGCCAAAGGATATCAGGCAAAGCATATTAGAAGCGTACTTAAAGAGTTTGATGAATTTATGGTTGCTCATTATAAAAGCATGAGGACCGTGACTCTTGATATGTATGATGAGTGGTTCGAGACTAACATTCGATTAGACAAACATACCATATATCAGAAATCCACAGTTTTGATACGTTTTTTCAAGTATCTCGTGTCAATAGGTCATGAGTGTAGTATTCCACCAACTCCTCGATGGTTTAGGAATGATTATATACCACATATCTATACACATGAGGAAATTTCGAGACTATTGAGCGCATGTGATTCGTTACGGCTTAAGGAGAATGTTCCTTCCTCTTGCCTTATGGCTATTCCGGCAATTGTTCGTACCCTATATAGCACAGGGATACGTATAGGAGAAGCACTTTCAATAAGGAACATTGATGTGGATTTTGATTGTCATTGCATTTCTCTGAATAAGACAAAAAACGGACGTCAACGACTTGTACCCATAAACGAATCCCTTGAAAACGTTCTCCGCCAATATATATCATATCGGAACAAGATTCCGTTGGATGGAATCGTCAGCAACGAGTCTTTTCTGTTTGTAAATGGTCTTGGCAACAAGATTCCGAAATGCAGTGTCAGCCGTTGGTTCATCATTGCGCTTGAAATGGCGGGGATAAGATATAACGGAAATGGAAAAGGGCCAAGACTGCATGATTTACGCCATACGGCTGCCGTACGTGCCTTTGAAAATCTCGTTTCTTCGGGAAAAGACCCATATAGCTGCATACCTCAAGTTGCATTATTCTTAGGACATACCAGCTATAAACAAAGTGAATATTATCTGCGACTTACTGCTGCAATGCATCCAAATTTAATCAAGATGGACGATAGTGTGGTTGGCGATATTATCAAAATCAATAAAATACTTGAATACAATGAAAAACAAAAGATTAAAGAAGGTGAATTATATTAGTTTTCCAAAAGCTACAGAGAATTATTTTTGCAAGTATCTTGTTCATGAAAGACTGGCAAGTCGTAAGACCATCGAGGCGTATCGTGACGCATTCATCAGCTACATGAAATACATGGCAGAAAACAATCAAAACTCACCGGAAACTCTGACTCTTGCCGCATTAACCCGACAGAATATTGTGGGTTATATGATTTGGTTGGAAGAGAAGAATTATGCGCCAAGGACAAGACGGCTTAAACTTGCAGCCTTGAAATCGTTTTGTTCATATCTTACATATATAGATCCTGTTCATTTGGAACAATGGCATGAGATTAAAGAGCTGAAAATAAACATCAAGCCAAAAGATTCCATCAAATATATTACAGTAGAAGCGATAACTTCTCTTTTGGAAAGCATTCCACTAGACACTCAAAAGGGTAGACGTGATTTTGCTTTACTCACCATAATGTACTATACTGGTGCAAGAGTAAACGAAATGATATTGATGTCTCCAGCAGACATCCGTATTAGCAAACCCTATATAATAAAGCTTCATGGAAAGGGGGACAAATCACGCCTTGTTCCGATAAATGAAAGAGCCATAGAAATCTTGAAGTCGTATATGATTGAAAATGGACTTGATAAGGAAATAAAACAGAACTCTCCTCTATTCTTCAATTCATGGGGAGAGAATTTGACTGAACAAGGCATTGCTTACATCATTGACAAATATGTCTCAAACATGAAGAATATACGTCCAGACCTATTCAATGTAAGAGTAACACCCCATACATTCAGACATTCCAGGGCTATGCATCTACTTCAATCTGGAGTAAACCTGATTTATATCAGGGATTTGCTTGGTCATGTTTCCATTCAAACTACTGAAATATATGCAAGGGCTGACGAAAGAGCCAAAAGGGAGGCGATTGAAAAAGCCTCTGAGAAAATAATGCCTCAATTATCACCAATAGAAAATTCTTGGAAAAAAGATAAAGGTCTAATGGAGTTTTTGCGAAGCCTATAATCTTAATGTTATGACAAGAACAAAAATACAAGTGCTTTTGGTAATCAATCATTTGTATCGTTCTTGTCATATAATCACAACCACTTGGCATCTTCCTCCGCACGCTGTTCCAAGTACATATATATCGTTCTCTTGAAATGGTCTGTTCCTTTCATATCGCTGTCATTTTTAGATTATCTGTTTCAGTATCTCTCTCCAATAGGTCGGCTCTACCTCGCTGAGAAGGAAGTCCATGAAATCCCTCCGTGCGTCCTTGTTCAGTTCGTGGTACAATCTTCGGAAAGTTTCAAAATTGCCGTTGATGTACGTTTCCACCATATACACGAAGATGTTGTCCACCTCGTAATATCTGCACTGCTGCGCTGCCGTCTTGCTGTTTCTTTTTGCCATGTCGGTAAGGGTTAAAGGGTGAATAACCAAAGGATGAAGCCAAAGTAGGCAATGGTGGAAAGGATAGCCACGATTACACCTATCGCCACTCGGAACACTCCGTTTACAATCTCTCTGATGATGCCCCAAAGGATGCCGAACACCCCGAAGGCGGTGCGCATCATCAAGCCGCATATCGCCAACCCTATGTATTGCGCCACTTGTCTGAAGTCTGCCGTTGCTGTCATATCTTTGCTGTTTTTGATTTTTTTGTTTTTAATGCGGATTCAAGAGCTGAGGGAGTTGAGTTTCAAACTATCTTATCTGCCTCTCGTTTATCCGACATTTTTTTTATGCGTCTTTCTGTCGCATCGGTCGTTTTCGTTTCGGGTGCTTGAAAAGGTAGGGATTAGGGAATGCAAGGTTTTTCGGTCAAAATACTACCCGCAGGGCTGGAGATTTTTACCGAAAACAGGAGGCTTGACCTTGCTTTCCCGTCCAATCCCGGAATTACCTTTGCGCCCAGAACGAAAATGACTGACTGATGCGGCTTACTGAAAGGCGCAAAATGGAGGTAAACGAAAACAGAGGCAGATTGTGTAGAAAAAAACTTCAGGGGAAAATCCGTAAAAAAAAGAATCACCAAAAGGAAAAAGACATCACCGGAAGCGTGAAAGGGCAAACCACAACAAAGGAAGTATGATTGTTTCCGATCCGACGGAACTTGTTCAGCCGGGTGGCAACAATCATTCTTCCCGGTTTGTCCGGCTGTGTGTGGGCGCCTGTTTCATTCATGGGGCAGGCTGACACACTCTGCATTCACTTTCCGCTTCCGGCAAAAGAGACAGCGAAAAAAGAAAAATCATTTGAAAACCCGTAAAAGCACCTCTTGGCATAGGCGCAAAAGAAAGGGGCATTGCTTCATCTGTCTAAACATCGTTTAGGCGTGAGGCAATGCCCTTTTCTCCAGCTATGCGGTAGTCGGCACACGTTTGTTCCAAACTCGTTTTGGGCAATGGTGTGCCGACGGACAATACCGCTTTTACGGAAAATTCTTATGAATGAGGGGATAAAAAACGGGAGTTTATATCAAAATCTCGAATTAAATAGCTACTTTTGCATACGAAGAGTTCTTTGAAGGTTACGCAACGCGCAGAAGGATAATGCAGTAGATAACTAACTAAATGTTCGTCGAGGAGCGGCTGCCGCTGATGCTGGCGCAGAACTACCCCGATTTCGAGGTGGTGATCGTCTACGTCGGCCACGATTCCGATTTCTACGAGGAGCTCGTGCGGCTGAAACAGTCGTTCCCCCAAATCGTGACGACCAAGATTCACCTCGATCCCCGCTTTCCCATCTCGCGCAAGATGGCGCTCAACGTGGGCATCAAGTCGGCGCACTACGAGTGCATGGTCTTCACTTCGACCGATGCCGTTGGCTGGCATTGATAGGGCTTTACGCGGGGCGAGATCGTTGTGGGTTACTGCGGCGTGGAGCGCAGGAAAGGCTTTGCGAACTACATGATGCGCGCCTGGCGCATGATGCACTCCGCCGACTGGATCGCCCGTGCCGTACGCCGAAACCCTTACCGGGGAACGCTCCACAACATCGGGTTTACGAAGAACATCTATTTCGGCTCCAAGGGGTTCAGCCATCTCAACATGAATATCGGCGAGGACGACCTCTACATGCAGAAGGTCATGACGCACGATAATGTGAGCGTGATTCTCTCGCCGCGTGCGACGTTGCGCGAGAAAATGTGGGGCGGTATGCGCTGGTGGATGGGGCAGTTGCGTTATTACGGTTCGGCATTCGCGTTCTATCCGCAGCAGGTGAAGAATTACATCCAGTGGGAACTGGGGTCGCGGGCGCTTTTTTTCATCACGGCCGCCTGTGCGCTGGCGGTGATGCCGTTCGAATACAAGATCGCGGCCCTCGTGCTGGTGCTGGTTCGCTACCTGCTCGTGGCGATTCAGGTGCGACGCATCGCACGCCGCCTGGGAGAGGCGGGCATGGCCGGCCGTTATTTCGTTTACGACCTGCTCAGTCCGCTGTGGGCGTTCCTGCTCGGGGTGCTGCTGCTGCGACGAGACGACCGCGTATGGAGATAGCTGACTATATCGTCGCCGAAGACCGGCGCCTGGTGGAACTCGTGCTCGAAGGCGACGACAGGGCCTTCGAATACCTGTTCAACCGTTACCGCGATGCGATCCACCGCCTTTTCGTGCAGCGGCTGGGCGGTGTCAACGATGCCGACGACCTGCTGCAGGAGACGTTTATCAAGGTCTACATCAACCTGCACCGTTACAGTACCGCCTATACCTTCGGGCAGTGGGTCTACACCATCGCCCGCAATACGTTCATCGACTTCGTGCGGCGCCGTCAGGACGACCTGTCGATCGACGAGCGTTTCTCGTCGCCCCCCTCGACGGCCCCGACCCCTGAGGAGAGCGTCATCAGCCTCCAGCAGCGGACCCAGATCGAGCATTACCTCGAACGCCTCGCCCCGCGCTACCGGACGCTGATCGTCATGCGGTTCTTCGACGAATACTCTTACGAAGAGATCGCCGCCAACCTCAAATTGCCGCTCGGCACCGTCAAGACGCAGATACACCGTGCCCGCGAACAGATGTGCCGCCTGATAACCGAAGGCGAGAAAAACTGACCCCCTCCTTGAAAATACGATACGCATGGAACTTATCGACAAATATTTCCCCGGCCTGACGGAATTGCAGCGGCAGCAGTTCGCCGCCCTGTACGGCCTTTACGCCGACTGGAACGCCAAGATCAACGTCGTCTCGCGCAAGGATTTCGACCAGCTCTACCTGCGCCATGTGCTGCATTCGCTCGCCATTGCCAAGGTCTGTACGTTCGATGCCGGTGCCCGTATCCTCGACGTGGGGTGCGGCGGCGGCTTCCCTTCGGTGCCGCTGGCGATCCTCTTTCCCGAGGCGCATTTCACCGCCGCCGATTCCATCCGCAAGAAGATCACGGTCGTCGGGGGCGTCGCCGCCGGGCTCGGACTGCAGAACCTCGATCCCCGCTGCGTGCGTGTCGAGACGCTGCAGGAACGCTACGATTATGTCGTTTCGCGCGCCGTCACGGCAATGCCGGAGTTCGTCCGATGGATCTGGGCGAAAATCGGGAAGGGACAGAAAGGCTCGCTTCCGAACGGCATCCTCTACCTCAAGGGCGGCGACCTGGCCGAAGAACTGGCGCAGACCGGTATGCGCTGGTATATCTACGATATTCCGCGGTTCTTCGGAGAGGAGTTCTTTGAGACCAAGAAAGTGGTCTATACCCCTAAAATATAAATCCGTATGGCAGGCGGCGCACTCCTTCCCGGGTGGCTGTTGTGGTCGCTGCCCGCGATGTTCCTGCTCCACGATGCCGAGGAGGTGCTCTTTCTTCCGCCGTGGCTTCGCCGCAACCGGGAGTGGCTGGCGCGGCGTTTTCCGCAGCTCGCCCGCCGCATGCTCCTGCATTTCGACGGGATCTCCCCCTTGCGGTTTGCCGCCATGGCTGCCGAAGAACTGGTTTTGCTGGTGGCGGTAACGGCCTGTGCGGCCCTTGCCGGCTGTTATTATCCGTGGCTGGCCCTGTTCCTTGCGTTCGGGATGCACCTGCTGATCCATCTCGGGCAGTGGGCTGCCGTGGGACGCTATGTCCCCGTCATTGCGACGTCGCTGCCGTGCCTGGCCTGCTGTGGCCGGGGACTGTGCATCATGATAAACTCCCGGGCCTTTTCGCTCCGGGAGTTCGTGTTATGCGGGATGGCGGGATGTGCCGTCGCCGCGGTCAATCTCTGGCTCGTGCATCGGCTGGCGGCGCCGCCAGACGATGCATGAGCCCAGGTGATTACTTTCCCTGTTTGGGCTTCTGTCTGTCGAGGATCGTTTGCAGGTCGGCCATGAATTTGTCGGGCTTGGCCCCCCCTGTATGCGTCCCAGCAGTTCGCCCTGCGTGTCGAAGACCAGATAAAGCGGGATTGCCCCGCTGCCGTAGCGTTTCAGCAGTTCCTTGCCCGTGGTTTTGTCCACGTCGTATTTGGCGGCCACGAAATGCTGTTCCATGAAATCCCCCACGTCCTTGCGTGAGAAAACCTCCCGTTCCATCATGCGGCAGGGCGGACACCACGTGGCGTAGAGGTCGATGAAGACCAGTTTCCCGGTTTTGACCGCCATCTCCCGGACGGCGTCGGTCGATTTTGTTTCGAATTTTACCTGTGCCTGTGCGGCGCCCGCTGCGAGTGCCAGCATCAGTATGAAGATCAGTTTTTCATGCGGATTCGTTTTCCGTATAACGTGCAAGAACCGTGCGCTATTGCCCGCCTTCGAGCGCCGAGGTGCTCAGCAACCCGCAGGCCGCCTGGATGTCCTCCCCGCGCGAAGCCCGGATCGTGGTTTGTATGCCCTTGGCCGTCAGCGTGTCGCGCAAACGCACCATGGCTGCGTCGTCCGGCGAGAAATAGGGTGACCCGGGGATTTTATGGAACCGGATCAGGTTGATGCGGCACTTGATGCCGTCCAGCAGGCGGCACAGTTCGCGGATATGCCGCGGCGAGTCGTTCAGCCCGCTCATGACGATGTATTCGAACGATACGCGGCGCTGGTGCGTGAAGTCGTATCGGCGCAGGATTGCCGCGACCTCGGCGACCGGCCATGCCCGTTCGACGGGCATGATGGCTGCCCGCTCCTCGTGGAAGGGGTTGTGCAGGCTCACGGCCAGGTGTACCTTCGTGCTGTCGAGCAACCGCCGCAACTCGGGGACGACGCCCGCCGTGGAGAGCGTGATGCGCGTGGGCGACCAGCCGAAGCCCCACTCCGCCGTGAGGATGTCGAGCGCCCTGAGCACGTTGTCCGTATTGTCGAGCGGTTCGCCCATGCCCATGAAAACTACGTTCGTCAGCGTGTCGCGTTCGGGCAGGGAAACGATCTGGTTGAGGATTTCGGCCGCCGTAAGCGAGTGTTGCAGCCCCTGCCGCCCCGTAGCGCAGAATTTACATCCCATGCGGCACCCGGCCTGCGACGAGACGCAGAGCGTGGCCCTGTCGCCGTCGGGAATATAGGCCGATTCGATGTAGGCTCCCTGCTGTGTGCGGAAGAGGTATTTCTTCGTGCCGTCGGCTGATTCGGTGACCCGTTCGGGCGGGGTCAGCACCTGCCGGAACCGTTCGGCCAGCAGGGCGCGCCGGGCAGCCGGGATATCGGTCATCAGCATCGGGTTTTCGATGTGCTTCACATAGAGCCAGCGGGCGAGCTGCCCTGCCGCGAAACGCGGCAGGCCCGTCTCGGCGCAGAGGGCGGCGAGCTCCGCGGGGTTTTTCCCGTATAGTGGTTCCGAAACGGCCATTTATCAATCTCCGATGTGATCTTTTACCCCGCAAAAGTAGGCAAAAATTAAAGATTTTCGTGCCGGATGGCGCATTTTTGAATTTTTATCCATATATTTGTGGTGCATAGCATACCTATGTGCGATTTATCATTGCCGAACAATTAAATTTAAAATAGATGGAAATCAAGAAATCACCCAAAGCAGACCTTCAGAACAAGCGGGGTCTTTTGCTTGAAATCGGACTTGTCGTAGCCCTTATCCTGGTTATTGCGGCTTTTGCTTACACGCCGAAGGAGTACCGGATCGAAAAGCCGGACTTGAACTACGGCCCGGTTGAAGAAGAAATTACCGAGATTACCCGTCAGGATCAGAAGCCGCCCGAGCCTCCCAAGAAGGTCGAGGTGAAGGTGATCGCCGACCTGTTGCAGGTGGTGACCAACGACACGAAGATCACGACCGAGGTGGATTTCGCCGAGTTCGACGAGAATACCGAAGTGGTTCAGCAGGTCGAAGTGGTCGAAGAAACCATCGAGGACGACCAGCCGTTCCTGATCGCCGAGACGATGCCTTCGTTCCAGGGCGGAGACCTCAATACCTTCCGTACGTGGGTTCAGCAGAACGTCAAGTTCCCGCAGATCGCCCTCGAAAACGGCATTCAGGGGCGTGTGGTTCTTTCGTTCGTGATCGAGAAGGATGGCCGCCTGACCAATATCCAGGTGTTGCAGACGCCCGACCGGTCGCTTTCCGAAGAGGCCATCCGCGTACTGAACAAGTCGCCGAAATGGAGCCCCGGCAAGCAGCGCAACCAGGTTGTACGTGTAAAGTACACCCTGCCCGTTGACTTCCGCGTGCAGAACTAAGCCGGGACGGTAGGGGTTCCGGCGGCAGCGACCCGGAATCCGACGATACATACGCTGCACTGGATTCGCGTACTAACCACCTAATTCTGATTGATATGGAGATTAAAAAAAATCATTCAAGGCAGATCTTAGGAATAAGAGAGGCCTTTTATTGGAGATCGGTTTGGTCGTGGCATTGTCCCTGGTCATTGTCGCATTTACCTATACGCCGGACGAGTACAGAATTCAGAAAGTCGCAGTGGATGTTATGCCCGTCGATGTCGATATTGTCCCGGTCACGACCGACTCGCCCAAACAGAAACCCCAGAAGGTCGAGATAAAGGCTCTTTCCCAGTTGATCGAAGTCATTCCCAATCACCGGTTCGTGCAGACGGATCTCACCTTCGAGGAGTTCGATCCGGATGCGATTGTCGAAATTGTGCCGCCGGCCAAGGACGAGGATTTCGCGGACGACACGATTTTCATTACTGCCGAGACGATGCCATCGTTCCAGGATGGAGACCTCAATACGTTCCGGGCGTGGGTGATGCAGAATGTCAAGTTCCCGCAGGTTGCCCTTGAGAACCGGATTCAGGGCCGTGTCGTTCTTTCGTTTGTAATTGACAAGGACGGTCGCTTGACCAATATCGAGGTGTTGCAGTCGCCCGACCGGTCGCTTTCCGAAGAAGCCATCCGCGTGCTGAACAAGTCGCCGAAATGGAGCCCCGGCAAGCAGCGTAACCAGGCTGTGCGTGTCAAATACACGCTCCCGGTCGATTTCCGCGTACAGAACTGACCGGACGTATGTGGTTTGAGTTGAGAATGTTCTGCATGACAATTTAATAAATAGGGTATCCGCCGAAAGCAGGATACCCTTTTTGTAGCATAATGTTTGCTCCCCGCAGGGAGCACCTTCCCTGCCGCATGTTGCGGCACGATGTGACTGTTTAAAATTAAGTGTACGACTTTGACTGAGAATAAGAATATAACCCCGAACTCCGAGGCCGTTCCCAATTGCAGAGAGCGCGCCGTGATGGTCGCCGTTATCCGCGACAACCAGGATCCGCGGCAGGCCGAAGAGTTCCTCGACGAACTCGAATTCCTGGCCGAAACGGCCGATATCGTGAGTGTGAAACGCTTTACGCAGCGGCTGCCGCAGCCTTCGGCCCGCATATACGTCGGCCCGGGCAAGTTGGAAGAGATCGCCGGTTACTGCCGGGAGCAGCAGATCGACGTGGTGATTTTCGACGACGAGCTCTCCCCGTCGCAGACGCGCAATATCGAAAAGGCCATGCCCTGCCGCATCCTCGACCGTACGCGCCTGATCCTCGATATTTTCATGTCGCGGGCGCAGACGGCCTATGCCAAGACGCAGGTGCAGCTGGCCAACTACGAATATATGCTGCCCCGCCTTTCGGGCATGTGGACTCACCTCGAACGGCAGCGCGGCGGTACCGGTACCCGCGGCGGTGCCGGTGAGCGCGAGATCGAGACCGACCGCCGTATCATCCGTAACCGGATCTCCAAACTCAAGGAGGATTTGCAGAAAATCGACCGTCAGATGGCCGTGCAGCGCTCGAACCGCGGTTCGATGGTGCGTGTGGCGCTGGTAGGCTATACCAACGTGGGCAAGTCCACGTTGATGAACCTGATCTCCAAAAGCGAGGTGTTTGCCGAGAACAAACTCTTCGCAACACTCGACACGACGGTGCGCAAGGTGGTTTTCGACAACCTCCCGTTCCTGCTGTCCGATACCGTGGGATTCATCCGCAAACTTCCCACCGAGCTGATCGAGTCGTTCAAATCGACGCTCGACGAGGTGCGCGAAGCCGACCTGCTGGTGCATGTGGTCGACATCTCGCATCCGCAGTTCGAAGAGCAGATCGACGTGGTGAAGCAGACCCTGCAGGATATCGGCGCGGGCGACAAACCCGTTTACCTGGTCTTCAACAAGGTCGATGCCTATACCTATGTCAGGAAGGACGACGACGACCTCACGCCCGCCACGCGCGAGAACCTGTCGCTCGACGACCTGAAAAAGAGCTGGATCGCCCGGGCCAATACCCCCTGCATTTTCCTTTCGGCGCTCGCCAAGACCAACATCGAGAAATTCCGTTCGGATCTCTACGGGATGGTACGCGAGATCCATGCCGGGCGTTACCCCTTCAACAACTTCCTCTATTGACAACCAAACTTCATACCTATGACCCTGCATATTTTGAGTAAACAGGACACTGTCCTCAACAAGTTCATCGCACAGATCCGCGATAAGTCGGTGCAGAAGGATTCGATGCGCTTCCGCCGTAACCTGGAGCGTATCGGGGAGATCACGGCCTATGAGATTTCGAAGGAGCTCGCCTATTCGCCCCGTATCGTCGAGACGCCTCTGGGCGAAGCGGAGGTCGGGCTGATCGACGACCAGGTCGTCGTGGCGACGATCCTGCGGGCCGGGCTGCCTTACCATCAGGGATTCCTGAACTATTTCGACGATGCCGAGAACGCCTTTGTCTCGGCCTACCGTAAAAGTACGAAAGACGGCAAGTTTACGGTCAAGGTCGAGTATATCTCGTGCGGCGACCTCGAAGGCAAGGTCTTGTTGCTGGTCGATCCGATGCTCGCCACGGGCTCTTCGCTCGTGCTGGCCTATAAGGCCTTGTGCGAGAAGGGTGGTACGCCCAAATATACGCACGTTGCGGCTGTGATTGCCAGCGAACAGGGGATCGACTACGTGCAGAAGAATATGCCGCGCAAAACCACCACGATCTGGGCGGCCGCCGTCGACGAGGAGTTGACTTCGCGCTGCTATATCGTCCCAGGTATCGGCGATGCCGGTGACCTGGCCTACGGCGAGAAGGTCTGAGCCCGGCACCTTGCGCCGGGAGCACCCGGCGCCGATGCCCGTCAGCCACTTTCCCGGTTTTGTCGGCCGGCGCGGCCGGAATTTCTTCCGAGGCGGGGATTTAGGGGCTGACCTGTCAACGTAGCCGCAGGCTGCGAATGACGCGGTCTGATTCGAAAATCCGGGGCGGAAATTTCCGGTACTTCGAAAGGTATGACCGCCAATTTAAGATGTGCGCATGGTAAAGAAGAAGATAGCTTTTGTTTTAGCGGTGTTCTGTGCGACCGTTCTGCTGATGGCCGTCCAGAAACCCGTTTTCCTGGCCTACTATGCGGCCGATGCCGCGCAGGCTTCCGTCGGTGAATGGCTGGGCGTCGTGTGGCACGGGCTGACGCTCGACAGCACCGTCGCGGGTTATGTCACCGCGCTGCCGCTGTTGCTGGCCCTTGTGTCGCTGTGGGTGCGGCTGCCCGGGAGAATATGGCGGCGGGTGCTGACAGGCTATTTCGTGTTAGTCGCAACCGTCACGGCGGTCATCTTCGCCGTCGATGTCGAGTTATACCAGCATTGGGGCTTCCGCCTCGATGCGACGATTCTGATTTACCTTACCGACCCCAAGGAGGCTATGGCGAGCGTCGATTTCTGGCTCGGGGTGCGCCAGACCCTGCTGGCCGTCGCCTACGCGGCGCTCATGGTCTGGGTCTACCGCCTCGTCTGCCGCCTGTTCGACGGGGAGCCGCTCCGCCGGGGTGCGGCGCTGCCGTGGAGCCTTGTCCTGCTGCTGCTCGCCGGGTGCGATTTCCTCGCCATCCGCGGCGGGCTGGGGGCTTCTGTCGCCAATGTGTCAAAGGCCTATTTCAGTGCGAACATGTTTCTGAACCATGCGGCGACCAACCCGGTCTTTTCGTTCCTTACGAGCCTCGGCGACCATACCGACTATGCCGCCGAATACCCCTTCTTCGACGAGGCCGGACGCGAGGAACGGTTTGCCCGCTTGCGCGGGAACGACCCTTCCGCCGCTGCTCCCGAGCGGGTGCTGACGACCTCGCGCCCCAATGTCGTGGTGGTTATTCTCGAAAGTTTCGCCCGTACGGTCATGGATGCCGATGTCGGCGGTCTGCCCGTCATGCCCAACATGCAGCGCCTGAAGGGCGAAGGCATCTGGTTCGAAAATTTCTTCGCCAACTCGTTCCGCACCGACCGGGGCGAGGTGGCTATCCTGAGCGGATTCCCTGCCCAGACCCGCATGTCGATCATGAAGCTCCCGGCCAAGAGCCGTAACCTGCCCTCGCTGGCCCGTTCGCTCTCCGGCGCAGGATATGCCACCGGCTTCTCCTATGGCGGCGATCTGAACTTCACCGACCAGGCGTCGTACATGTACGCTACGGGCTGGCAGCAGCTTACGTGGCAGAAAGACCTGCGCTTCGATACCCCGCCGGCCGACTGGGGCTATGACGACGCGGTGATGTGCGATTGGTTCGCCGACCGCGTGATCGCCCTGAGCGGGAAGGGCGAGCCGTTCCTGGCCGGCATGCTGACATTGAGCAGCCATCGCCCGTTCGACGTGCCGTTCTCGAAGTTCGATGACAAGGAACTCAACGCCTTCGCCTTTTCCGACGAGTGCGTCGGCCGTATGGTCGACAAACTGAAGGCTTCGCCGGCATGGGACAACCTGCTTCTGGTGCTGGTCGCCGACCACGGCTATCCGTGGCCGCGGAGCCTCTCCTATAACGAGCCGCTGCGCCACCGTATCCCGATGATCTGGCTGGGCGGTGCCGTCGCTGCACCGCGTGTGGTCGATACCTACGCTTCGCAGATCGACATCTGCGCCACGATCCTCGGACAGCTGGGGATCGACCACTCGGATTTCGATTACAGCAAGGATATTTTCGCCCCGACCCCCCCCCGTAAATTCGCGTACTATACGTTTAACGACGGTTTCGGCGTGGTCGATGCCTCGGGGGAGGCCGTGTGGGACGCTACGAGCGGTAAGGCTGTCAGCGAGACGGCACCCGGCCTGCTGGACATCGGCCGCACGATGCTCCAGACGACCTATGTCGACATCGGAAACCGCTGATTCCGGGATAAATACCTGGATTTAGGTATTGCGTGGGGTGCGGTAATTCGTTATTTTTGCAGATATTGAGCATACTATGTATAGAATAGGACGATACAATTCCGACGACCGCATGTGCGACCTGGTTTGCGACCGCTACCCCGTGCTGCTTATCATGAGCCGCTTCGGTATCGCACTGGGTTTCGGCGACAAGACCATCGGCGAGGTCTGCCTCGACAGCGGGGTCGATACGGCGACTTTTCTGGCTGTGGTGAATATGCATGCCGACGACAAGGCCCCCGATCCGGAGACGATCTCCGTGGCCGCGCTTGTCAGCTACCTGCGCAACTCGCATAACTATTTCCTCGATTTTCGGCTTCCGGCCATCCGCCGCAAGCTGATCGAGGCGATCGATTGCAGCCATAACGACGTGGCTTTCGCCATCCTGCGGTTCTTCGACGAGTACGTCGCCGAAGTGCACAAGCATATGGACTATGAGGAACAGAAAGTTTTCCCCTATGTCGAAGGGCTGCTCCGGGGGGAGCATCCCGAAGGCTATTCGATCGACATATTCCGCCGGCACCACGACCAGGTCGAGGCGAAACTCGCCGAACTGAAGCGGATCATCATCCGTTATTACCCTTCGGGAAGCACCAACGAGCTGAACGGCGTGCTTTTTGACATCTTCACCTGCGAGCGCGATCTGGCTTCGCACAACGATATCGAAGACCGTCTGTTCATCCCGGCGATCAAGCGGCTCGAAGAGCGGACGGGGAGCGGGGTGTCCGGCGCACAGCCCGGGGACACGCCTCCCAAGCAACCCGTCCCCAAGAAAGGAGGCCGTCGATGAAGGCGTTGAAACTCGCCGTCGCCGAGCCTTCGGCCATCCTGCGCTGTGGCATTATCGCCGTGTTGCGCCGCCTGCCGGCCCCCGACGTCGATATCCTCGAAATCGCCGATATTTCGCAGCTCACCGCGCAGTTGTCGCGCCATCGTCCCGACGTGCTGGTCGTCAACCCGGCTTCGCTGGGATTTTGTACGCCCCAGCAACTGAGGGTGCAAACCGGTTGCGAGGGCCTGCGCTGCATTGCGTTGCAAATGTCCGTGACGGACGCCGCGACGCTCAACGCCTATGACGACGTGCTTTCGGTCTACGACCCGGTCGAGACGCTGCGCGAAAAGATCATGCAACCGGTCGGCGATGCTCCCCGTGAAGAGCGCCAGGAACCGTTGAGCGCCCGCGAACGCGAGATCGTCGTCTGCATCGTCAAGGGAATGACCAACAAGCAGATCGCCGATGCACTCTGCATTTCGACCCATACGGTCATCACACATCGGCGCAACATCGTGGCCAAGTTGCAGATACACTCTCCGGCAGGGCTTACGATCTACGCCATCGTCAACAAACTGGTCGATCTCTCGGACATCCGGGATACGATCGCCGAAATATAACGGTTATGGCACACGAACACCATCATCACGACCATACGGTCTCGTCGCTCAACAAAGCCTTTATCCTCGGCATTGCGCTCAACGTGGCATTCGTTGTCGTCGAATTCGCCGTCGGGCTCTATTACGGGTCGATGGGGCTGCTGTCCGATGCCGGGCACAACCTTTCCGACGTGGCGAGCCTGCTGCTGGCCATGCTGGCTTTCCGCCTTGCGCAGGCCCATGCTACGCCCCGGTATACATATGGTTATAAGAAGAGCACGGTGCTCATTTCGCTGCTCAACTCCGTGATCCTGCTCGTCGCCGTGGGGGTCATCGTTGCCGAGAGCGTGGGGCGGATGCTGCATCCGGCACCCGTCGAGGGCGGAGCCATTGCCTGGACGGCCGGCGTCGGGGTCGTAATCAACGGCTTTACGGCCTGGCTCTTCATGAAGGATAAGGACAAAGACCTGAACGTGAAAGGGGCTTATTTGCATATGGCCGCCGATGCGCTGGTGTCGGTGGGGGTGCTGGTGTCGGGTGTCGTGATCTCGTGGACGGGATGGACGATCGTAGACCCCGTCGTCGGGCTTGTCGTTGCCGCCGTGATCGTGGCATCGGTCTGGTCGCTGACGCGCGACAGCCTGCGTCTGTCGCTCGACGGCGTTCCCGTGGGTATCCGCATCGACGAGGTGGAAAAGACGATGGAGGCCGTGCCGGGTGTCAAGGCCGTGCACCACATCCATGTCTGGGCGATCAGCACTACCGAAAATGCCCTTACGGCGCATGTCGTGTTGGCAGAGCTGCCCCGTATGGAAACGGTCAAGAAACAGCTCAAAGCGGAGCTGGAAACGGCGGGGATCCACCATGTGACGCTCGAATTCGAATCTTCGGCCGAACATTGCCCCGGGACGTGCTACTGATCGCGCGACCGGCCGGGAGGGACTGTGTGCCTGCCTTTTGCGGGTTCCTCCGGTTTTTCCGCCCTGCGGGGGCACGTATGCTGTCTGAAAAAACAATCCGACCCGGAAAGGTCGGATGTTTTTATTGTCCCGGGCAGCATTTGTGCCTTTCGGGCTTTGTCTACCTGCGGGTTCAGGGTACCGGGTCGTAACCGCTGCCTCCCCACGGATGGCACCGTGCGAGCCGCCGGAGCGTCAGCCACAGCCCCTTCAACGGCCCGTATTTACGCAGTGCTTCGAGGGCATATTGCGAGCAGGTCGGCGTGAAGCGGCACGACGGAGGCGTGAACGGGGAGATGCAGAGCTGGTAGAACTTCACCAACGCGATCAGCGGCAGGGCGCAGATGCGTTTAAAGGTGTTCCACGACTGTTTCCAGAATCCGTCGGACTGCATTTTGAATGGTTTTATAGGGCAGCACCTCTTTCGAGGAGTAGATCAGCGCCAGGTCGAGGTTCGCCGGGCTGCCGTTCTTCAACGTCTGTTTCTGCAACCGGTATGCCTCCTTGGTACGGCGCCGCAGCAAGTTGCGTTTGTTGGCCCGCTTGTGGAATTTCTTGGGCACGGAGAACAATACCTCGACCGAAGGTATCTCGTCGGCCTCGGCGAACCAGACGTACCGGAACGGGAAGATGAACCCGCTCTCCCCGCTCTCGAACATGCGGCGTACGGCGCCGAGCGAACGGAGCCGTTCCGTGCGGGGAAGCGAGCAGTCGGGCATGGCTATTTTATTTGCGGGGTTCGGCAGTGCGGCGCGTGCGGCTCTTTTTGGCCAGTTTGTGCTGCTGGCTGCGGATGAACTCCTCTTTTTCCGTATCGGTAACCAACTCCACCGGTTCTATCTCCTCGCCTTTATGAACCTTCTGCAGATAGATGTCGATGGCTTTGGCCATCGACGGGGCCACCGGGGTCGGGGCGTTGGCTTGTACCGTGATGCCTGCCGCAAGGGCGGCGCGCAGCGTGCCTTCGCCGAATACCGCCACGGCGGGCAGGTTTTCGGTGCCGAACTTGTCGACAAGGGTCTTGACGTCCGAAGGCGAATAGAGCGCCAGCAGTCCGTAATCCGCAAGCTGTACGTCTTCGAGCTCCGAAGCCACCGTGCGTGCCAGAATGACGGGGTCTACCGCCAGCTTGAGCTTGGCAAGCGTCTCGGGAAGTTCGGGTTTGTGGGGCTCGCTCAGCGCCAGCAGGAATTTCTCGTCCTTATGTTTGATTATCAGTTCGATGAATGACGTGAACGATCCGTCGGCGAACGAAATCTTGCGTTTGCGGTAAACGATGTATTTTTGCAGGTAGAGTGCCACGGCTTCCGTCTGGCAGATGTATTTCATGGTTTCCGGCACGGTGATGCGGGCTTCCTCGCAGATATGGAAAAAGCTGTCTACCGTCGTGCGCGACGTGAAAATAACGGCCGTATGTGTCAGTATCTCGACCCGCTGGGCACGGAACTCCTTCAGGGATACGCCCACGACACGTATAAAAGGTTTATAGGCGATCTCTACGTTGTATTTCTCGGACAATTCGTAGAACGGGGACTTCTCTATAACTGCGGGCCTCGGCTGCGAAACCAATACTTTTTTAACTTTCAATGCTGACCTAAGTTTTATGTTGTTCTTCAATCACTGAATCACCTTGCCACGAGCAGCCATAACAGGCTGACCGGGAAGACTTCCACGATGCAAAGGTACAAAATCCAATGCAAAATCGAAACTTTTTTGGAAATAAACAGGTTCAGCACCTCCCTGAGGTATAAGATAGCCGTTACGATCAACTCGATGACAATGATGCAGAACCAGACGCCTCCGGTACCCCGGGGACAGAGGGCGAAGAGCAGGAGTACGGGTGACGTGACGATGACGGCAAGGGTGAAGTAGGTGCGTTTCAGCAGGACGACCTGCGAGATGAAGGGCTGCGAAAGCGTCACTGCCCCGGCCATCCTTACGGTTGCCAGCTGGAAGAGCACCACCCCCGCACAGGCAAGCGTCGCCAGCAGGCTCAGGGCCAGCACGGCTCCGTGCGGAAGGAGTTCGGTTAGGCGTCCCGGCATCAGGGAATCCCCGTATTTGACGACCATGACCCCCATGAAGAGCATGCCGATCGTCGTGGCGATATTCAGGAAGCGCGAAAACCCGCTGCCGCCGGGGTCTTCGGTCAGGCGTTCTCCCGTGGCCCTGTCGCGCGAAACACGTGTCAGCAGCAGGCGCACATCCTCCAGATTGCGGTAGAGGAGCATGGCATAGGTTGCGGCCAGCAACAGCACGAAACCCTGGAAAACGGGATTTTCGGTGAGCGACTCCGCCCGGGCGGAATATATCGGCTGCTGCGGAACCAGCACGGATGCCGTGCCGAAGACCTCCGCGGCCGGGACGTCGTGCCAGGGCGTTGCCGGCAGCTCCGGGAACGGGTCGCCGAAGGGGAGGAACGGAAATTCGCCGTCCGCAGCACTGTCTGCGGCGAGCGTGTCGCCTGAGGCGGTATTTCCCGTACTGTCCGTTGGGGACTGTGCCTGGAGCGTCCGTGCTGCGGGCGAGTCCCCCGGGGGTGTCGCGGGCATACCTGCATGGCGGTGCGGTACGGAATCCCCGGCCGGGGCCGCTGTCTGTGGCGTGGCGGAACCCCCGGTGCCGTGTACCGGCGCAACGCCGGATTCCTGCGTTGGGGGCAGCGGAACCGGCACGGTATGTCTCAGCGTGTCGGTCATTCCTCGAATATGCGTTTGAGCGTGATGCGGATCGTCGTGCCTTTGCCGATCTCCGATTCCGTCACGCCGATCTTACCCTGGTGGTAATCCTCCACGATGCGGCGCGAAAGCGAGAGCCCGAGCCCCCAGCCGCGGGTCTTGGTCGTGAATCCCGGTTCGAAGATACGCTTCCAGTTCCCCTTGGGGATGCCCTTGCCCGTATCCTTGACGTCGATCATCACGTTCTTGTCGTCCGACGAGATGCGCACGTCGATCGACCCGTGCCCCTGTAGGGCGTCGAGCGAGTTTTTCATCAGGTTCTCGACCACCCATTCGAACAGTGCGGCGTTGATGTTGGCCTGCACGGGGGCGATGGCTAGCCCGTTGTAGTCGAGCGTCACGTTGCGCGGGATGCGCTTACGGAAATACATGACCGACTCGCCCACTACTTCGTTGATGTTGGCCGGGGTAAGGGGTGTTTCGGAGCCGATCTTCGAGAAGCGGTCGACGATCTTCATCAGGTGCGTGAGGTCTTTGTTCATCTCCTCCACGGCGCTCTGATCCACGTCCTGCGAGCGCAGGTATTCGATCCACCCGAGCAACGACGAGGTGGGGGTGCCCAGTTGGTGTGCCGTCTCCTTCGCCAGCCCGATCCACACCCGGTTCTGCTCGTCGTGTTTCGAAGACCGGAATGCGATGAACCCCAGCAGGATAAAGGCCGTTATGACCAATATCTGGACATAGGGGAAGTAGTAGAGCGATTTGAGCAGTGCCGATCGCCCGTAGAAGATGATGTGGTAGTGGTCGTTGGACCACCAGAAACGCACCGTGCGCGGGGTGTTCTCGGCCGTGAATTTGTCGATCTGCCTGCGCAGCCGGTCGGGGTGGTCGATGATCTTTTCGGGAACCAGGTGGAATTGGAGTACCTCCAGGTTCTCGTTGGTCATGATGAACGGGATGTTGTTGCCGTTCGACACGATGTCGGTGATGAGCGGGTCTTCCATCGAGCCTCCCATCACGTTGCGGTTCGCACGCTCCATCGCATGGGCCCACAGCGCCACGTCGTGCTGCTCCTTTTCCTTCAGGCGCTTGGCCATGTTGTTGGTGTAGAGCAGCGACACCATGCCGAGGGACACCCCCACGATGATGACCACCACGCGGTTGCGGAACGAGAATATGTCGCGGCGGATCTTCATGGCCTGTGTTTATTTACGCGGGGTGTCCTGCTCGGTGACGATCCGCGCGTACTCCTGCCCGTTGCCGAGTATTTCGATGGCTTTCAGCACGTCCCCGTCGTCGGGAAGCGAATGCTCGATGACGCCTTCCGAATAGCCGTGGCGCAGTACGATGTCGTTGTTGATCGACTCGACGATCTCCTTGCGGTAGGTTTCAAGATTGGTCGCCGTGTCGTCCCGGAGCGTCGAGTCGATGGCTGCGATCTGCTGTTCCACCTCTTCGAAGCGATCCGTTTTGGCAGCCTCGCGCAGTTTCTTGAGTGCCCGCCGCGTATCCGACTCATAGGGAACCTCCTTGTCCTTCATGAACTCGGCGAACTCGGCGTAATCCCCGTCCGTGATCGAGAACGTGCGGATGTCGATCTGTTGTCCCGGGTGCCGGCGCACGTATTCGTCCCCGAAATCCTCGATGAATCCCAGCGCATAGAGCGTCATGGCGAAGCGGCTGATGTACTCCGGTTCGGTGCGGATGTCGGGCATGATGCCGCCCCCGTCGTAGACCTTGCGTCCGGCGCGGGTCGTGTATTCCGAGATGAGCGAGTCGGGTACCGAGCGAACGGTACCCTCCTGCGAGTGGGAATAGTCGATGGCCTGTATGCAGCGTCCCGAAGGGATGTAGTATTTGGCGGTGGTGAGCTTCAGCATGGCGTTGTATCCCAGCGGGCGCGGGGTCTGCACGAGCCCTTTGCCGTAGCTGCGCTGGCCGATGATGACCGCGCGGTCGAGATCCTGCAACGCTCCCGTCACGATCTCCGATGCCGATGCCGAGTTGCCGTTGACGAGCACCGCCAGCGGCAAGTCCGGGAGTATCGGTTCCGATTCGGTGCGGTATACCCGGCGCGAATCTTCCGTGCGGCCTTTGGTGCTCACCACTTCGGTGCCTTTCGGGACGAACATCCCCAGTATCTTCACGGCCTCCTGCATGATGCCGCCGCCGTTGCTGCGGTAATCGAGGATCAGCCCCTTCAGTTCGCCCTCCGAACGCAGCCGTTCGATGGCCGCCCGCATATCCTCGTAACAACCTTCGGTGAAATCGCTGTGGCGGATGTACCCGATGCCTTCGGCCACCCATCCCGCGTAGGGTACGCCCGGAATGGCGATCCGTTCGCGTTGCAGAGTGACGGTCTCGGTGCCGCCCGTCAGGTGTTCGACGGTCACCCTGACCTTGCTGCCCGGGTCTCCCTTGAGGCGCGAGCTGACCTGCTCGGTGGTGAAGCCCTTGGCATCTTTGCCGTCGATGGCGAGGATCTTGTCGCCGATCTTCAGCCCGGCGCGGTCGGCGGGCGATCCCTTATAGGGCTGGGCGATCGTTACCCAGTCGCCTTTCTTGCGGATGAGCGAACCCACGCCGCCGTATTTACCGGTGGTGAGCAGCTCGAAGTTGGACATCTGGTCTTCGGGGATGAACTCCGTGTAGGGGTCGAGGTCGCTGACCATGCCTTCTGCGGCACCTTCCATCAGCTTGTCCGGGTCTACCGGGTCGACATAGCCGAGCGAAAGTTCGCGCATCATATTGACCGTGATCTCCATGTTGCGCCCCAGCCCGAAGTCGTTGCGGGCCGCAAAGGTCAAAAGGGCTGCCGCCGAGGCCGCAATGACGGCCGTGAGCAGGTATCTGTATCCTTTCCTAATCATGTTTACTCATTTGTATGTACGAATCCAGCCGGTATTCGACCCGGGCAACGCCGCGGCGTATGCCGTCGATCTGAATCCACTGTCCGTATTGTGAAACCTTTATTTCGTCCTCTCCCAGCAGCATCAGCTTGCGCAGCGGGCCGTCGGCGCGGAATGTCATCACCCCGTCTTCCTCTCCGCGCAGCGAAAAGCCTGCCGACTTGAAGGCGTTGATGATCTGTTCGCGGTTCTCCTCCACGTCGCCTTCGACCTTGCGCACCACGAACCCGAATCTGGGGTAGAGCGCCGCAAGCACCACGATCGCCGCGAACAGCGTCGCGTAACGGCTGGTGTGGAACATTACGTAGACTGTCTGTCGAGGGTCAGTGCCGAAGTCCCCGTTGCGAGCATCAGGGCCAGGATGGCTACACAGATAACGCACAGGGCGACGAAATATTTTAACGAGCGGATGAAGTATTTCATAACAGTGATTTTTGTTGGATTTGTATCGTTACAATGCCGTTGTCGGTCGTAGCCGCCGCCGGCGCCGTTTGCAATTTTGACCTCATCCTAAACCCCTTCCTTGGGAGGGGCTTGTTGCATGCGGTCGTTTTTCTGTTTATCATCTTCTCCCAATTTGCCCGATGCGGTCGGCAACCTCCTGCATCAGCCATTTGGGCGTCGACGTGGCGCCGCATATTCCGACCGACTCGGCACCCGGGAACCATGCCGGGTCGATCTCGGCGGCCTCCTCGACCGTATGTGTCCGGGCGTTCGCCCTGCGGCACACCTCCGAGAGCACCTTGCCGTTCGACGACTTGCGCCCGCAGACGAACACCACCACGTCGAAGCGGCGTGCGAATTCTGCCAGGTGTTGTTCGCGGTTCGATACCTGCCGGCAGATCGTGTCATCGATCCGCACCCCGTCCGGATGTGCTGCCCGGCGGCGCATCTCGGCACCCAGGGCCTCAAACAGGGCGATGCTCTGGGTCGTCTGCGACAGGAAATAGACCGGCCGCGTAAAGTCGATCAGGCCGAGGTCTTCCTCGCCTTCGATGACGATGGTCGGTGCCTGCACCTGTCCCGTGAGCCCCACGACTTCCGCATGGCCCCGTTTGCCGAGGATCACAACCTGTCCTCCGACGGGGTGCATCTGTTCGTGTGCCTTCACCACGCGGTTCTGCAAACGGGCGACCACCGGGCAGGTGGCGTCGATCACCCCGATGCCGAGCTTTTTCGCGCGCGCGAAAGTCGTGGGCGGTTCCCCGTGGGCGCGGATGAACAGCCGCCGGCCGCCCAGTGCGGGCATGTCGGCGTGGGTTACGGTGCGCAGCCCCAGCCGTTCGAGGCGCTGCACTTCGATGCGGTTGTGGACGATGTCGCCCAGCGAATAGACCGTACTCCCCTCGGCGAGGGCTTTCTCGGCCTCCGAAATAGCCCGGACTACGCCGAAGCAGAAGCCCGATTTGTCATCGATCTCTATTCGCAACCCTTTCACTGTGCCCTGCGCACGGCGATCCGTGCTTCTATCTGGTAACTTGTTCGAATTCCTTCCTGAACCACGCCATCTGCTCGCCGACCGTCATGCAGCTGTTGTCGAGTACGATGGCGTCTTCGGCCTGCCTGAGCGGCGATATCGCACGCCCCATATCGGCCTTATCGCGCTCGCGCACGTTGCGTTCGATCTCCTCGAGCGACACCGGGTCTCCCTTGGCGCGCAGCTCGTCATAGCGGCGGCAGGCGCGAACCCGCGGGTCGGCCGTCATAAAAATCTTCAGTTCGGCATCGGGAAAAACCACCGTGCCGATGTCGCGGCCGTCCATCACCACGCCGCGGCGGCGCCCCATCTCCTGCTGCATGGCCACCAGTTTCCTGCGTACTGCGGCGATGGCGCTCACGCGGCTCACGCAGTTGCTGACCTCGATCGTCCGGATTTTGCCTTCGACCAGGTCGCCGTTGACGTAGATGTCGCTGGCACCGCGTTCGGGGTTGAAACGGAACGTGATGGCGATCTGGTCGAGCAGCCTGACGACTGCGTCCTCGTCGACGATGCCCGACCGGATCGCACCGTGTTCCAACGCATAGAGCGTGACGGCGCGGTACATGGCACCGGTGTCGATGAAGATGTAACCCAGCTCGCGGGCGATGGCTTTGGCGAACGTACTCTTGCCGCACGACGAAAAGCCGTCGATGGCGATTATGATCTTGTGTTTGTTATCCGACATTGGGGAATATATCAAAGAATGTTGAAAGTATCGTGTAAATACCCAGTATCCCGATGATAAGGCCGGCGACGTGGTTGATCGTCAGCATGTGGCGCGGGCGGAAGCGGCGGCGGAAGAGGTTGATGACGAAGGCCAGCATGGTCCACCACGCCGCGGCGCCGCCGAAGAATCCGGCGATGATGAACATGGCGCGGAAGAAGCCTCCCACGCCTTCGTGCGTGATGTCGCCGCCCGAAATCTTGAACACCGCGAAGAAGGCGAGGATGTAGGGGATGACCATGATGAAATTGGCGATCGTAAGCCCGAAGATCGAGGCGAAGTCCTGCCACAGCGACGTCTTGCCCGCCCGGTTGCGGCGTATCTGCGGTACGGGGTTCTGGGCGAAGATGTAGACGCCGACGATTACCACGAAGATGCCGCCTATCACGCGCAGCAGGGTGTTGTACTGCTCGATCTGGGTCTGGAGCATCGAGTAAAAAAACAACGCCGCCATGGCCATGAAGGTGTCGGCACAGGCTACGCCCAGGCCGGAGACGATTCCCGAACGACGGCTTTTCGACAGGGTGCGCTGGATGCACAGCACGGCCACGGGGCCTACCGTGATCGATGCCGCCACGCCTACGCAGATGCCGCGGAACATAACGTCCAAGATTTCCAATCCCATTTTCTTCGGTTGCGGAGTTTCAGGCAACAAAGATACGAAAAACCTCGGACATCCGTCAAGGCCGCGTGAAAAAAAAGGGCGTGGCCGATTGTCGGAAATGGCCGATATGTTGATAAAATATCGAAAACTTTGGCCGCAGAGTTGTATATTGGCAGTCGAAAGTCGGTAAATTTGCAGAAACAACAAGCGGGCCTATGGCAGAAATGAAACAATTCGGGATCGACCTCGAACTCGACGATACGGTGGCCCAGGGCCACTATTCGAATCTGGCGATCATATCCCACTCCACCTCGGAATTCATTATCGATTTTGCCGCGGTGCTTCCCGGCGTGCAGAAAGCCCGTGTCAAGAGCCGCATTATCCTCACGCCCGAACACGCCAAACGGCTGTTGCGTTCGCTGCAGGAGAATATCGTGCGTTATGAAAGCAATGTGGGCAAGATCGAAATACCCACTCCTCCGCCGGTTCCCGAAGCGGGTCCCAAGATGGGTGAAGCTTAAAATCGCAACAGCCCGGCCGTTTTACGGCCGGGCTGTTGTAGGTAACCGGAAGTGCGAAAAAGAGTAAATATCTTGTTTTCAGGTATTTAATTTTATTTTCTGCATGTGCTCCGAGTAATAAAATTGTAAAATCGGGCAGGTTCCCGTCAGGGGCCGTATTACGATCAACGGTACGATGGCGCAGTTCAGCTGCAAACTCTCCGTTCGTTCTACTCTCTGGAATGCCAAAGCAAATAAAACTGCCGGCAAAAGAAAGCCTCGAAGCCCAGCGTCTCAATGAAAAGTTGGAGAACTTCCGAAACCTTCGATAGAAATCCTCCGCCGCGGATTTTTGTTTTCGCCAGAAAACAGCGAGTTGTACCTTTGTCCGACAAATTTGGGTTTGTCCGACAAAGGTTCTCGCTCTGCGAGGCCCGGGCCGCTCCCGAGTCGCGACCCTTTTTTAAGCCATATATGGATATGAACCGAAAACCGACAGACAAGACCGATAAGAAGCCCCGAACGCCGAGTTATAAATACTCTTTCCGGCTTAATGAAGAGTAGAACATCCGCTTTTGCGAGCTGCTCAGCAAAGCCGGATTGGAGCATAACCGGAGTCGTTTTATTGTTAAAAGAATCTTCAACGAGGAGGCCGTCGTTATCAGACGCGACCCGTCGAAGACGCAGTTCGTCGCCCGACTTAACGACTTTTATTTCCAGTTTCAGCGCATCGGCAACAACTATAACCAGATTGTAAAGGTCATCAATACGCACTTCACCAACATTGCAATACCACATCAGATCGCCGCACTGGGACAGCGGACACGCGAGTTGAAAGTGTTGAGTATCGAGATCCTGAACCTTGCAAAACAAGCTGCGGAATGGTTGCGAATATAAGATCAGGAGCATCGCCTCCGAAATAGAGGGGCAATTGCGATGTATTCTCTCAGGATCTTCATTTTGTGCTTTATTATATTTTCATACTGTACTCCGTACCATATCCGAAGAGGATGTCCGCGAAACTGTCCGTATGAAACTCAATAAATTACAAGAAACATCCGCTTCGAACAGACACAATACTCAGGATCAGGCATTATACCATATAAAACGAGGCTCCATGGAGCCTCGTTTTCGAATATCTTGCCATGCGGGTGTCAGGCCTGCGGCGCCTGGCTCTGCAAAAACTGTTGGTACTCTGCCCACATCTGCTCGATGCCTTTTTCGGGGCCGAACATCGCACGCATGGCCTTGTCGAAACTCCAGACATCCATATCGCGAACCGTAACGTGGAATTCACGCAGGGCGTCGGGATTCATGGTCGTCAGCCACTGCAGGAAAAATCCGGTCGTCTTATAGCCGTCGAGCCAATGCCCGCCCGGTTTGCGGAGCGCCGCAATGTCGAACAGCCCGGCCTCGGCGCGCACGGCGTCGGCAAGACCCTCGATGCAGGCCCAAAACTCCCTGTTGGTTGAATAGCTTCCAATCCCTTTCGGCTCGAACTGGTAGGCGTGCACCAGCTCGTGGAAAAGCACGCCGCGCGTTTCATAGTCGAGTTTGTAAAGCGACTCGCGCGCCGACTTCTCGATGTGCTGCGTACTGTACACGATCGCCGTTTCCGCAGGGTTGCCCGATTTGGCTGAAACCCCGGCATAATCCTTCAGCGTATAGTCAATTTTCCCCACCGTGTTCATCGTATCGGCAGCTGAGTAGAAAAGTATTTCGGCAACCTTGCGGGTGTGGTAGCGGACATACGCCCCGGGATCCTGCACCAGCGTGGCGTAAATCGCGGCACCCTCGGTCTGTGGGTCAAGCACCTCGAAATCCACCGCGGGATAGACGAAACCGCTCCACGCCTCCTCCCTGTCGCGCTCGTAGAAACGCACGTCGCCCACGGCGACCGTATCGGCCTCTTCGCGCGGCAGGAATTCGATTTTGTAGGCCGTATAGTTCGAGGGTTCGGCAATCCGCCCGGTGATCTCCTGGAAACGCGAGCAGAATACGCATCCCTCCCGGCGGTCGAGTTCGACCCATTTGCGGCCGTCGTGCGAGCCGCTCAACACCCACCCGGCCGGATCTGCGGCGGGCACTTCGCCCGAAGAGTATACGCGGTAACTCCGCATCGGAGTGTCGAAGCCGTCGAAGACGACCCGGCAGGGGCGGGACGCCGGCATCGCATAAGATGTCGAGGGGTCGTCGTCGCAAAGTTCCGCAACATTGCGGGGCGCCTCCTGCGAGCAGGAGAGCATCGTAAGCGCCGTAAGCGCAAAAATAAAGTGTTTCATAGTGTAAAGATACCTGTTTTTCGGTTGTTCATATTATCTGTCCGGCCTTGTGGCGACGGGAAGCGACGGCGGGACGGCTGCAGCCGACACGGCGCGCCGCTTGTCGGGCCGCGAACCCATCACATAATGCAGGTGTACGCCGTCACGGATGTCGTCGTACGTGATGTACGACTTGTCCCACACGCGGCCATCGACGTACATGCGGCGAATGTAGACGTTCTCCGGGCTCCAGTTCTCGGTCGTCACGCGAATGGACTTCCCGTTGGAGAGGCGCAGTTCGACGCCTTCGACCGTCGGCGAACCGATGTTGTAGACATTGCTCGACGGCGCCGTCGGGTAGAAGCCCATCGTATTGAACAGGTACCACGCCGACATCTGGCCGCAGTCGTCGTTGCCGCTCAACGAGCCTGGCTCGTTGCCGTAGAAGGCGTCCGATATGCGGCGCACCCACTGCTGGCATTTCCACGGCTGCCCGAGGTAGTTGTACAGGTAGACGATGTTGTGGCAGGGCTCGTTGCCGTGCCAGTAGGCGCCGATACGCCCCTGTATGTCATGCGCACCCGGAATATCGTCGGGCAGTTCGGTCACGAAGAGCGAGTCGAGGCGCGTTTCGTACAGCCTGCGGCCCACGCGGTCGATATGTCCCGCGACGTCGTGCGGCACGTACCACGTATATTGCAGCGTGAATCCTTCCGTAATATCGCCCCAGCCGTGCACCGAGCCCGGCCCCTGATAGGCGACGGGCGTAAAGGGCGTGCGCCAGCGGCCCTGGCTGTCTCGGCCCCGCATGAACTTCGTTTCGGGGTCAATCAGGTTGCGGTACGAGAGCGAGCGGCGCAGGAAATAGTCGTAGTCCTCCTCCTTGCCGAGCGCGCGGGCTGCCTGCGCGATGCAATAGTCGTCGTAGGCGTATTCGAGGGTCTTGGAAACCGATTCGCGCTCCTTGTCGAACGGCACCCAGCCCAGTTTCGTATATTCGGGCAGGCAGTCGTAATTAGGATTGGTCGCCGTGCGTTTCATCGCTTCGAAAGCCCGCTCGTAGTCGAAGCCGGGAACCTGCTTGACAATCATGTCGGCCAGTACCGATACGGCATGGTACCCGATCATGCACCAGGTTTCGTTGCCGTAGAACGACCAGACGGGCAGCATCCGCTCGACGCTCTTGTCGTAGTGCGCCAGCATCGAGTTGGCCACGTCGGCACTCATGTCCGCCCGTACGAGGTTCATCAGCGGATGGAAGGCGCGGTAGGTGTCCCAGAACGAAAAGGTCGTATAGTTGGTAAATCCCTCGGCGCGCCCGATACTCTTGTCGTGCTCGCGGAAGCGGCCGTCCGCATCCTGGAAAAGGAACGGAGAGAGGAAACAGCGGTACGCCGAGGTGTAAAACGTCTCCTTAACCCGCTGCGGGCCCTCGACCGTGAACCGCGAAAGCTCCCGCTCCCACAGTTGCTCGCCGCGGCTGCGCACCTCGTCGAACGTAAGGCCGTCGATCTCGTGCAGGCTGCCCCGGGCGCCCGCCGGGTCGACCGACGAAATGGCGACGCGGACGGTCACCTGCTGCTCCTGCCGCGTGGCGAAACGCACCCAGAATTTCAGGTCTTCGCCCCACGCCTCGCAATCGCTGCGGAAACGTTTCGTGTCGTAGCACACCCGTTTGCCGCCCTCCATGATGCCGAAGTCGTCGAGCGGCTCGGAAAACTCGGCCACGAAATAAACATGGCGCTCGGCGCCCCAGCCCTGCACGAGTTTATAGCCCGTGATGGTGTGGTCATCCTCCTTGCGCAGGTTGGCCCACCGGCATTTCCACCACAGCGTATGCCGCATGTCGACAAGTATGAAGGCGTCGTCAGCCTCGGGATAGGTGAAGCGCAGGATGCCGCTGCGCTGCGCCGCCGTCATTTCGGCTTTCACGCCGTAGTCCGTGAGGTTCACGCCGTAATAGGCGGGCGAGCACCACTCCTCGTCGTGGCTGTACCGCGATCGGTAACCGGCGTCGGGGTCGTCGTGCGTACCGGGTTCGAGCTTGATTTCCCCCACGCCCGGCATGAAGAGGAAGTCGCCCAGATCGGGAATACCCGTACCGCTCAAATGGTTGAGCGAGAATCCCATCAGCGTCTTGTGCGCGTATTTGTAGCCCGAGGCGGCATCGTAATAATCGTCGTCCGTATCGGGGCTGATCTGGATGCCGCCGAACGGCACCTGCGCCCCGGGATAGACGTTGCCGAAGCCGTCGGTGCCGACCAGCGGACGGACATAGCCGATGCGCGGGGCATCGTCGGCCGTAACCGCGAACGCCCACAGCAACGCAGCGCATGCGGCAGCAAGCTTTATCAGCGTAAATTTCATGTTTGCAGTCGTTTTACTGTTCGCAACTCAGGGAGTAGGGCCGTTCTTCGGCCGAAAAGCAGCGGCGCTTGTCGGGCGTGGAACGCATGTCGAATTCCAGCACGGCGCCCCCTTTCAGGTCGGCATAGGTGATATACGCCCGGGTGTAGGGTTTCCCGTTGAGTTTCACCCCATGCACATACCGGTTCTTCGAGCTGACGCCCGGCGCCTTAATTTCCAGGTAACACCCCTCCCCGATCCTCACTTTCATATAAGGCAGGTAGGGTGCGCCCAGCACATACTGGTCGGTGCCCGGGCAGACGGGATAGAATCCCATCGCCGTGAAAATGTACCACGCCGACATCTGGCCGCAGTCGTCGTTGCCGCACAGGCCGTCGACCGTCGGACGGTACATGCGATCCATGATCTCACGCACCCAGTACTGCGTTTTCCACGGCTGCGAAGTCCACATGTAGAGGTAGGGCACATGGTGGCTCGGCTCGTTGCCGTGGACATACATGCCCAGCAGCCCCTCGCGCGTCACGTCCTCGGTCTGCGCGAAATACCTGTCGGGCAGGTACTCGGTAAAGAGGCTGTCCAGACGCGCCGTGAACTGACCATCGCCGCCCATCAGGGCAATCAGCCCCGCCGGGTCGTGCGGCACGTACATCGAGTAGTTCCACGAGTTGCCCTCGATGAACCCCTGTCCGTGCGTATCGTAGCGGTTGAAGTCGGGTTTCCAGCTTCCGTCGCTCATTCGCGCCCGGGCAAACCCCGTCTCCGGATCGAAGACGTTGCGGTAATTCAACGCCCGGCGGCGGTAGGTTTCGGCCTCATCGGAGAGTCCCATGCGCCGGGCCGTCCGGTAGATCACCCAGTCGTCGTAGGCATATTCCAGCGTCATCGACGAACCGGTGGACTTCACGTCGTAAGGGACGTAACCCAGTTGCTTGTAAATGCCCGTTCCGTCGTAATAGTCGCAGTTGGCGCTGCCGATCATCGCCTCAAGCGCCAACTTCCGGTCGACGTCGATTTCTTTGTCGAGGGCGTCGCCCACCACCGACACCGAATGGTAACCTATCATGCACCAATTCTCGTTGCCCATGTGCGACCATACGGGCAGGATGCGGTGCACGCTCTGGTGGTAGTGTGCGAGCATCGAGTTCACGATGTCGCGGCTGCGGTCGCGGCAGATGAGGTTGAACAGCGGGTGCAATGCCCGGTAGGTGTCCCAGACCGAGAAAACGGTATAATTGGTGAAATCCCGGGTCTGGTGTATCTCGTGGTCGACACCGCGGTATTTACCGTCCGTATCCATATAGACCGACGGGTTTATCATCGTGTGGTAGAGCGACGTATAGAGCATACGCAGCGCCTCGTCGCTGCCTTGGGCTTCAATTACCGACATCTGCTCCTCCCACTTGCGTGCGGCGTCGGCCGCCGCCTGGTCGAACGTGCGCCCGCCAGCCTCGGCACACAGGTTGGCCAGCGCCCCGCGCGTTCCCACGGCCGACAGCGCCACCTTGACCTCGAGCGGTGCGGAATCGTCGCCGAAATCGAAGTGCATCACGATGCCACACCCGCCGATTTCGGGGAAGTTACGCTCCGTGTCGAACTTCCGCCAGCCTCCGCCGTAATCGAGCGGCCGGCGGTCGCGCGCGCCGTATTCGCGCACGGGCTTGGAGAAGCTCATGGCAAAATAGGTGTAGTTGGTGCGCGCCCATCCGCTGGTGATGCGGTAGCCCGTCACCAACGTGTCGTTCTCGACACGCACCTGCGCCCAGCGGGTCTTGCCCTCGTAGTTGTAGATGCCGTGGTCGAGGTCGAGAATCAGGTGCTGGTCTTCGCCCGCAGGATAGGTGTATTTGTGCAAGCCCACCCGCTCGGTGGCGGTCAACTGGGCCCGGATGCCGTAGTCGTCGAGCATCACCTCGTAATAACCCGCCGCTGCGCGTTCGCGCTCGTGCGAGAAGCGCGAGCGGTAGCCCGTTTCGGGGTGTTCGGCCGTGCCGCGTTCGGTGCGTATCTCCCCCACGGTCGGCATCAGCAGGATGTCGCCCAGGTCGGAGTGCCCCGTGCCGCTCAAATGTGTGTGCGAGAAGCCGACGATCGTCGGGTCGTCGTACTGGTATCCGGCGCAGTAGCGGTAGGCCTCGGGCTGGTACTTGCCGTCGATGTTGTGCGGCACCATCTCCGTGTCGGGGCTCAACTGCACGATGCCGTGCGGCACGCAGGCCCCGGGGAAAACGTGCCCCATGCTGCGGGTGCCTATCATCGGGTCGATGTAGTCCGTCGCCGGGCGTGTCTGCGCGGCGGCCGCAACGACCGGGCAGGCCGCAATCAGGGCAATCAGGTAATTCTTCATAACTGTCATTTCGGTTTGTTGTGCCGCAGGACGGGAGATGCCCCGGTCAAAGCCGGAACACCTCCGTCCGCAGCAGGCTATTAAGCCTCGCGTATCTTAATCCAGTAAGGATAGGAAGGATCGGGGCTCACCAGATAGAAATAGTGTTTGTTGCCGTCGTAGGAAACGCTTTCTGCCTTGTAGACGTGGAATCCCCGCTCGCCGAAGAGCAGCCGCTCGAGCGGTTTGACGAGTTTCTGCGACTCCTCGCTGCTCATCTCGTTGCCGTCGGCATCCACGAATGCGCCCGTCACGTCGCCTTTGGTGAAAATCATACGGTCGTCTTCGACTTTGTAGGCGCTGACGGCGATGGATACGGGATGATTTTCGAACCCGTTACGGAACGACTTGATGTCGATGCGCTGTCCCTTGCCCACCGCGAAAACCTCGATGGCGCAAGGCCCGGCGGGCGTGCCGCCTCCCGGCTGCGTGTAGGGATAGAAGATATAGCGTTCCGTGCCCGTCATGCCCGGAATATCGTCCTCAGCCGTCGGCAGGCAGAGCCGCGAATAAGGAATGAATACCGGCGTGCCGCCCTCGTACTTGTTGACCGGATAGGTGAAGAAATACTCCAGCGGATGAGCCTCGCTCTGCAGCGGCGTGCGGATCGTGCAGGAAAGCCCGTCCACGTTCGGCGTGTAGGGGCCCGTCCACGTAAGGCCCTTGTAGGTGACGCTGCCCACGGTGAGCGGCTCCCGGAAGGTGATGACGCCCGCCTCGGTCGCATCGACGGCCACGGTCTTGTACTGCGCCTTGTTGCGCGCCATCTCACGGTAATTGCCGTCGGTGTAGACCGCCTCGGAATCCTCTATCCAAATCAGGTCGGCTGTACCTGCCTCTGCATCGAGGGAGTAATGCAGTTTGAAATTCTTGTTGTCGTTGTCGAAGAACGTACCGTAGGGTTTCATGCCCTGCGCCACGAGCTGCGGCAGGAAGTTCTCGCCGCCCGGCTCCTCGCCCCCGCCTTCGGAGTAGAGGCCGTCGCGCACCTTCACCCAGAGGTTGCCCGTCTTGGAAATCAAGTAAAAGCCTTTACCGCGCGAATCGCTCTCCTCGATTACGTACAGGCCGTCGGCATGGAAATAGAAATCGGTGAACGGTTTCAGGTCGGCGGCCGCCTGGCTGATGGGGTACGATGCAATCTCGGAACCGGTCGCAATCTTCAGGAAGTCGCCCTGCACGCTGGCGTAGAAGCGAATCCAGTCGGCGTCGCTGTCGAAGCGTGCGGTCTTGGGATCGGTCGTATAGTCGTTCACGAAGAGATAGTTGCCCGTCGTGCCGTCGCCCACATAAACTTCCACGCGCAGCGGAATGTCGTCCGCATAGGGATAGAAGAGGATGCTGCGGAACTTGTCCGAAACCAGTGCCGACCAGAGCGTCGGGTGGGCCGTGCCGCACTCGAGCTTGCCACCGAGGTTATACTGCTTGGACGCCTTGTCCACGAAACCGGGATGCGCCTCGGTTACGGCGGTGATTTTCGCGTCCGCCACGTTGAAGGCGAGGCTTTCGCCGGCAATCGTGTAGGTGAGCGAACTGTACCCCACACCGTTAATCGTGACGGCCGGCCACTGGATGCCGTACTGCGTGTCGGTCACCTCCAGCTCGAAGCCTGCCGACTCGTGTTTGGCGTCCTTGTTCGCAGCGTCGATCCAGGTGAACTCCATGCTGCGCGACTTCTTGTCGACGGCATAGCGGGCCAGGAACTTGTTCTCGCCGTCGCGCAGGACACCCTGCATGGCGTTTTTCTTCGACAGGGCCAGCCATACCAACTTCTCGCCCAGCTTGAGTACGTCTTCCGACGTGGCTTTGGTCAACACGACTGGCTTGCCCGACGAGGCGCCTACGCAGTTGATGGTCGTCTCGGTCGTCGACTCGACGATGAGCTGCCTTTCGCGGAACTCCGAATCGACGATTTCGTCGTTGAGCATCGTGGGCCCGTCGAACTTGATAATCACGCCGCCCTCCTTGAGCGCCGAAACGCTGAAAAGCGCCAGGTTTTTCTCGTTTTCCGAAACGGGCGAATCGGTCGCCACCGAACTGTCGGACAGGAAGTTGAACAGAATCGTATAGCTTTTTCCAGCAGCGGGGGCATATTCTGCCACCCAATTGTATTCCAGCGCGCTTTCGTAGGTCAGCGCCTCTTTCACGGCTATCGACTCGGCATTCTCGCCGGCCGAGGTGCCCTCCTCCTTAGTCTGGGACTCGAGTCCGTCGAGGGAAGCATCCTCACGGCATCCCGCAGCGAAGACGAGCAGCAAGGCCGCCAGAAATATCGTTATCTTTTTCATGGATGTCATTCAGATTTAGCGTTTCTGGTAATTGGTTTTATCGGCCTTGTAGAGCGCCCAAAGCGTCTGCTCATTGGCATCCTCGCCGAGCGCGTATTTGAGCGCCGCGTCCCAGCTCCACGGATTGATCGTGCGCATCGACGCGTTGATATTGCGGATGGCGTCCTTGTCCTGCGTCTGTGTCAGCCAGTAGCAGAAGAAGCCCGTCGTCTGGTAGCCCGACATCAGGCTGCCGTTGGTATTGCGGGTGGCATAGTCGTGGTAGCCTGCCACCGTGCGCACCGCGTCGGCCAGACCTTCGATTGCCGCCCACGACATGTTGCCCTGACTGTAAGCCGGAATGCCCTGCGGTTCGAGCTGGAAAGCGTGTACCATCTCGTGGAAAAGCACGCCGCGCGTTTCGAGGCTCAACTTGAGCAGCGACTCGTTGGCCGATTTCTGAATCCAGTCGGTCGAGTAATGGATGTTGATTTTGGGCGACGAGCCTCCCTTGTACGACACCTCGCCGGGCATCGGTTCGAGGAAATACTCGATGGTGTTCACCGGGAAACGCTCGTCCCGGTCGTTGAAGTAGAGGTAGGTGCAAATCTCCAGCGCATGCCACTTCAGGTAGGCGATCTTGTCCTGAACCAGCACGTCGTAGAGTTTGGAGCCCTTGTCCTCGGCCAGGTCGATGAACAGGATTTCGGGCGACTCAAAGTTCTTCCATGCGGCATACGGGTCTTCCGTGTGGAAAAGGATGTCCGAAAGAGTCAGCTTGTCGCCGCCGTTGGCCTTGAACACGAATTTGTATTTGGCATAGTCGGCCGGCGCCGCCAGGTAATAGATATGTTTCTGGAAACGGGCGATGAACGCGACCTCCGAACGGCTGTCCACCTCGTTCCACGACGCGCCGTCGTCCGACCCGTAGACCTTCCATGACACGGGGTCGTACAGCGCTTCGACGCCGTTGTCGCCCTGCTCCACCACGCCCGACGATACGAGCGTGTAGGCCACGATCCGCCCGGCGCTGCAATCCACGACCGCCTCGACGCTGTTCTCCGCGCCGACTTCGGCCTCGAAGTAGGTCGTAAGGTCGTCGTCAAGGAGCGCCGCCGCGTCGGACGACGGCGTGGCGCCGATGCCGCCGATCTCCACGGTGCCGCCCGGGGCCGGCAGGAAATGCGGCTTTTCATCGGCACAGGAGCAGAGGAGCGCCCCCGCTAAAAGCATATATGTTATCTTTTTTCATCATTTTCAGGTTTTAAAGTCCGTTAATATCCGTAATTCTGGTCGCTCTCCGAGATGCCCGAGTTGGCGTCGATTTCGGCCTGCGGAATCGGCAGCGTCAGGCGGTAGTCGTCGGCGGAAATCGTCTTGCCCTCGCGCGTCATGGTCACTTTCAGGCGGCGCGCGTCGAACAGGCGGTGCCCCTCCCATACCAGCTCGCAGCGGCGCTCCTTGATAATCTCGGCCAGCAGCCCCGGATAGGTCTGCGCCGTGTAGCCCTCGATACGTTCGGCGCGCAGTTCGTTGAGCAGGCGGTTGGCCTCAGCCAGATCGGGGTTCTCACGCATCATCAGCGCCTCGATGGCAATGAGCTGCATCTCCTCGGCACGGAACATTTTCTCATCGAGACGGCCGATATCCGACGCGTCGCCGAACCACTTGGTGACCATCCACACGGGCGCCCCAGCGCGGTCACGGCCGTATTCGAAGAAAACCGGCCCGCGGACGTCTTTTTCGGAAAACTGGGCGCGCAGTTCGTTGCTCGGGCGGAAAACGCTCGAATAGTCGCGGCCCACGAAGAGCGTCCCGATCGTCGACGAGCCTGCGGGACGCGACAGCTTGAAAATCGTACCGGCGTTCGACTTGTCCAGCCAGAGGTTCTGCACCTCGCCAAGCTTGGCGATGCCTACGGCACGCAGGGCGTTGCTGGCATAGATGTAGGCGTGGGTGTACTTTTTGTGGTAGAGCGAAACCCGCGCACGGAGCGCATCGACCGCGGCCTGCGAAATGTATGCCGTCGAGTTGGTCGCCTTGTTGTCGGCCGCCAGGTCGGGAGCCGCTACCGTCAGCATGTCGTACGCGCGGGTGAGGTCGGTCATAATCTGCTCGTAGCATGCGCCGACCTTGTCGCGCGGGGGATTGCCCACCACGTGGTAATGGCTGACGTACGGGATGCCCAGCGCATCGTCGTTCGAAAAATCGGAGAAGAAGCAGAGCAGTTCGAAATGCGCATAGGCGCGGAAGAAGTAAGCCGTGCCGAGCGACACCTGCAGCGAGGTTTCCTCCTCGGCGTTGAGCGGCTTCACTTTCGGGCCGTAGTTAAGCACGCGGTTGGCCTGGTTGATGATACCGTAGTAATGCGCCCACAAGCCGCTGACGTCGCCCGACGTGGCGGTGTAGACCCAGCCGGCAAGGTCGGTTCCGGCGCCACCCGAATCGCCGCCCTGCACGCAGTCGTCGGCGATATATTCCGTAACGGCAAGTTTCGAGCGCAGGCTGGCCTTGCCGTAGATGCCGACCACGGCCTTATGGACGTTCTGCACGTTGCCGAACGCCTTGTCGGGGCCGACCATGTCCGTGGGATCGAGGTCGGTATAGTTACATGACGTGAGCGCAAAAGCCGCCAGCAGCGCCACGATGCATATCGATTGTATTTTTTTCATTGTCTGGTTCATTTTAGGATTAGAAATTCATATCCACACCGAACGTGATGGTACGGGGCTTCGGATAGGACATGACGTCCTGTGCCCCGTTGACCTCGGGGTCGGCACCCGTATATCCCGTCCATGTCACGAGGTTCTCGCCCTGTGCATAGAGCGTCAGGTTGCGGATGAAGCGGGTCTTCCGCATCCAGCGGTCGGGCAGCGTCCACGACAGGCGCAGGGTCTTCAGGCGCAGGTAGGAGGCATCCTCGAGGAACTGCGAGGCCATCGGCGAGGGCTGAATGCCGTCGCGGAAAGCCGGCACGTCGGTCACATCGCCCTCTTTCATCCACATGCGGAGCATGCGCACGGGCTTGTTGCCGTTGAACTTATGGTTGTCCATATACCAGCGCTGGCAGTTCATCACCGTATAGTGGTAGGCATAGGTGAACTGTGCGTCGAGCTGCACGCCCTTGTAGCGCAGCCGGGTCGTGATGCCGCCGAAGACGGGCACTTCATACGTTCCCAGATGGTCGGCCATATACGCCTGGTTGATGTCGGTCGTGAGCTGTCCGTAGTTGTCGTAGAAGACGGGCATGCCGTTAGCGGGGCTGACGCCTGCGTAGTAAGGCATGATCCACGTACCGAGCGGGCGGCCCAGTTCATAGAGCGTGTTGCCGTTTTTGTAGCGCCCCTCCTTGTTCGACCAGGTACCCAGATCGGTAATCTCGCTCTTGTTGTAGGTGTAGTTGAACCCGAGATCCCACTGGAAGTTCTGCGTCTTGACGGGCGTGGTGTTGACGCCGAGCTCGACACCGCGGTTGACGATGGAGCCCGCATTGGCCAAAATCGAGCTGAAACCGCTGGTCATCGAGATGTTCTTCGACATGTAGAGGTCTTTGGTCTTGATATTGTAGAAGTCGAAGGTGACGTTCACGCGCGAATCCAGCACCGACACGTCCAGTCCGACATTGGTCTGGGCCGAGGTTTCCCAGCGCAGTTCGCTGTTGCCGAGCTGGCCGTGGCTGTAACCCGATTCGCCGTTGTAGGACGAGTTGTAGTAGCCGTCGAACGTTCCGAAGTCGCTCACGCCGTCCTGGTTACCCGTCGTACCGTAGCTGGCGCGCAATTTCAGCTGGTTGAGCCACTTCGCGTTGTCGAACCACGACTCCGACGAGATGAGCCAGCTGGCGCCGACCGACCAGAACGTGGCGCTGGCGTTGTCCTCGTAGAATTTCGACGAGGTGTCGTGGCGAAGCGAGGCCGAAAAGTTGTACTTGTTGGCGATCGAATAGCTGGCCTGCGCGAAGAACGACATGAGGTTGCTCATCGTGCGGCCGCCGCCGATCGAGGGCGGGAAAAGCGACGAACCCGACTTGTCGCCGATACCGGCCGGCGACTGCATCATGTCGGAATTCAGGTCGTAGCCCGTGAAGTTCGACGTGTACCATTTGCCCTGGAACATCTCCATACCGGCTACGGCGTTGAGCGAATGTCCGTTGGCGAAATCCTTGTTGACGTTGATGGTATTGGTCCACGTGTAGCGGAATAGCTCCGACGAGGTCTGGCCGTAGTAACCGTGGTTCTGCTGCGCATTGGGATGGTCGCGGTGCAGCGTCGACACGTTGCGGTTGTACATGAAATCCAGTCCGAAATTGGTCTTTACGGAGAGCCAGTCTGTGATGGAAGCTTTCGCATACACCGAAGCGACGGTTTTCAGGCGGCCCGTTTCGCGGTCGTAATATTTGGTGATGAGCGTCGGGTTGTCGACGTTGTACCAGTCGTCGGGCGACTCGTAGGGATAGGCCAGCAGCGTAGTAAACCACGGGTTGCCCCAGTTCTGGCGTCCGGCACCGGCTTCGGGGTCTGCGAAGTTGGTCTTGCTGTAACCGACCGTGGCCTTCAGTCCCAGGTCGAGCCACTTGGTCGCCTTGTGGTCGATATTGAAACGTGTCGAATAACGGTCGAGGCTCGACTTCTTGAGAATCCCCTGCTGCGTCAGGTAAGAGCCCGAGATGAAGAACCGGGTCTTGTCGCTGCCGCCCGAAACCGAAACGCTATGCTCCTGCAGGAAACCCGTCTGGGTCATCAGATCCATCCAGTCCGTGTCGGTGGCGCGGGCCTTGGCCAGACGCGCGAGGTCGGCCTCCGAGGCCGTGCCGTCCATTTCGCGCTTGAGGTACTGCATCATCGGATAGAAGTTGCTGTTGGGTTCCGACATCACGCACTGCAGCTGGTACTGGAGGTTCTGCTCGCTGTTCATCATATCGATGTAATCCACCAGGAACGAGAAACCGAATTGGTTGCGGTAGTTGATGTTCGTGCGTCCGCTGCGTCCGCTTTTGGTCGTGATGACAATCACGCCGTTGGCGCCGCGCGAACCGTAAATCGCCGTGGCCGAAGCGTCTTTCAGCACCTGGATGTCGGCGATGTCGTTGGAGTTGAGCGCCGCGAAATCGGCCGATTGCACCATCACGCCGTCCATAATATAAAGAGGAGTGTTGCTACCGTTGATCGATCCTGTACCGCGGATGCGGATCGACAGATCGTTGCTGCCCGGTTGTCCCGAACCGCTGGAGATCATCACACCGGGCGTCTGGCCTTGCAATCGGTTTTCGAGCGTCGGCGACGACTGAAATTCGAGCTTCTCGCCCTTCACTTGCGAAAGGGCTCCCGTGGTTTGGGCGCGGCGTACGGTGTTGTAACCTACGACCACGACCTCATCGAGCCGCTGGGCGTCCTCTTCGAGTCTGACTTCGATCGTCGTGCGCGAAGCGACGGCTACCTCCTGCGTACTGTAACCTACATACGATACGGAGAGAACGGCGTCGTCCGGACAAGCGATAGTTGTAACGCCATTGACATCGGTCGAGGCGCCCGATACGGTTCCCTTGATCACGACACTCGCACCGATTACCGGCCCCGCCTGGTCAACGACAATCACCGTACGCGCGGCGGTCGTCTTCTGCTCCTGCGCCGACACGGTCAATCCCGGCAACAGGGAGAGCAGAACCATACAAACAGAGTAAAAGTGTAATTTCATTAATTTTTGGTTTAGGTTGATAAAATGGTTTCCGTAGAACAATAGTTTCGTAAATCATGCGGGAGCGGTAATTTCGGGCCCTGAAACGCTGCCCGCAGTTTTGAGAGAATAGACTATTTCAAAGTCATGGGAAGTCAGTTGGTTCGGTTTGAGGTTTATACAAATTTAGCAAACAGCCCCGGGGAAAGGGATGCATCGCGGACAAAAAAAGTATCCTGATTCGCACAAGGTAAATCACCACCTCTTTTATGCGAATCAGGATACTTTTCCGCTCCCGGTGCAAACTACTGCTTCGTACGGTATTCCTTAGGTTTGAGCCCGTATTTCTTCTGGAATTCGCGGTAGAAATAGGACTTGTTCGAAATCCCCACGCGGTACATGATCTCCTGAATGGTGAGGTGGGTGGTCGTCAGCAGGCGGGCCGCATACTCGAAACGGTACTCCTTGATGAATTCGCTCGGCGTGCGTCCCGAAATCTTCTTGAACTTCCGGTAGAAATTGCGGGCCGTCAGCCCGAGGCGTTCGGCAATCAGTTCCATGCGCAGGTTCTCGCTCTCGATATGCTCCTGTATGGTGTCCACGACGGTGTCCATGAAAAGTTTGTCGGTCTGATGCATCTTCTGTCCCTCGACGACCGTATAGACGCTCTCGGGCGTATTGTAATAATCCTTCAGCATCCGGCGGCTGGCTATCAGCCGTTCGACCGTGGCGCAGAGCACGGGCACGGAGAACGGTTTGGTCAGGTAGGCGTCAGCTCCCGACACCAGCCCTTCGACCTGCTCGCTCTCGGTAATCTTCGCCGAAACGACGACGACCGGGATACCGCGCAGGAATTTATCGCTGCGCACGGCATTCACCAACTCCAGTCCGCTCGCGCCCGCCATGACGATGTCGGTGATAATCAGGTCGGGCGTCATCTCGCCCAGGCGTGCGAGCGCCTCGGCCACATCGTGGCACGTGCTGACGCGGAACTGCCCGGAAAGCGCCGATTCGATCAGCCATACGATGTCCTTGTTGTCGTCCACGACCAGCACGAGGGGTTTTTCACCCCCGCGCGGCAGGGTCGGAGCGATACCGGCCGACTTCTGCACCGCCTCCGCACCGACATCCCCGTCCGTCACCTCCCGGTATGGCAAGCGCACCGTGAATTCGGCATACCGGCCGACCTCGCTATCCACCGAAATCTCCCCGCCGAGCGCCTGCACCAGCCCGCGGCAGATGAAGAGCCCCAGCCCGTTGCGCGACGTGGAGTCGGTGTACATATTGCGATCCATACTGTCCAGGATACGGTAACGGTCGAAGACATGTACCAACTGCTCGGGGGCTATTCCCCGCCCCGTGTTCCGGACTTTCAGCTCCAGCCCGTTCCCAGCTGCCGCCGCCGAAATGCGGATACATCCCCGCTGAGGCGTGTATTTCATCGCATTGGACATGAGGTTGAAGACCACTTTCTTCAGGAATGCGGCATCAGTGTTCCACGTCAGCTCCGGCGGTACCTCCAACAACAGTTCGATGCCGTTGCGCTCCGCAGCGTCGGCGAACGAGCGTACCTGCACGCAGAGCATCGCGGCGATATCGACGCTATGGATATGGACGCGGCCGAATCCCTCCTCCTCGATTTTCCGGAAATCCAGTATCTCCTGAATCAGGTCGTTCAGGCCTTTGACATTCTCGTGCATCACATCCGTATACTTGTGCAGCTGCGGATTCTCCGCGCTCAGTTGTGCGATACGCTCGTTCATGCCGTTGATAAGCGTCAGCGGCGTACAGAGTTCATGCGAAATGTTGACGAAGAAATTGAGCCGCGCCTCATAGAGCTTCTCGCGCTGTTCCTCCTCCAGCCGGGCTACGACACGCTGTTGCTGCCTGCGGTAATGCCTGCGCAGCAAGGCGGCAAACAGCCATACGAGCCCCACCGCGAGCAGGATATAGCACACGAGGGCTGCCGTCGTGCGGTACCACGGCGGCAGCACCGTCAGGGGCAGCGTGTAGACCTGCGTGGCACGATCCATGACGTTGCTCTTGTAGCGCACGTGCAGCAGGTAACTGCCCGCGGGAATATTCATAAAGGCGACGCGGTTGTTTTTCTGTAATTCCACCCACTCGTCGGAATAGCCCTCCAGCATGTAGGAATACTCGTAGTTATCGCCATTCAGGTAGTCGACAGCCACGAAAGAGACGGCGAAGCCGGTCGTACGGGGCGCAATACGCACCGGGAGGGGGTCGTGTCCGTCGCCCGTATAATCCGACAGCGGCACGAGTGTTCCGTCCGGCAGTTCGAGATCCATGAAGCGCAGCCGGGGTTTGTAGTTAGAGGGCGGCTCGGCCGCGGGGTCTATCCACACCACGCCGTTCACGCCGCCGAAAAAAAGCCGGTCGGTATAGGGACATTTCCAGTAAGCGTCGTCGCAGAACTCGATGACGCGCAAATCTGAGGAGGAGTAGTTGTGGAAAAAGTCATGGCCGGGGCTGTACTGCGCGAGGCCCTTGTTCGTGCTCAACCAGATGCAGCCGTGCGCATCCTCCAGCACGCCGTGTATCATGTCGTTGACGATGCCGTTGCGGCGGTTGAACTGCCGGATGTCACCCTCGGGCGTAAGCAGTATCAGCCCCGAACTGGCGCCGCAGTAGAGTCCCGACTCGCGGCTCTTGCACAGGCAGAGCAAATCGCCCAGGGCCCGGCTTTGCAGGCGGTGCATATCAACAAATACGTACTTCTTCGTCCGCATGTCGAAGCGTATCAGCCCGTAACCGCCGCGCATGCCCAGCAGCAGCGTCGAGTCGCTTTCGCGTATCAGGGCATAAAACTCATTGCAGTCGCGGCGCTCCAGCCGGAACCGGTAACGGCGCATCGCCGTCACGACGGGCCTGTCGCCCTTTCCGATTGTCAGTTCGACCAGCGCATCCGTATCGCAGGCGAGGTAGAGCGTCGAGTCGTTCACCTCGCACATCTGGTGGACGCCGCGTATCTCCGGCATTCCCGGCTGCAGGGGTAGCGTCCGCATCCGGTCGTCCCCGTATGAATAATAGGTAAGGCCCGGGCCCGAGGTTCCGAGCCATATGACATTCCGGGCCGGGCTGCTGCAAAAACTGAAAACTTCGTTGCTCGTAAGTCCCTTGCCGCGGTCGAAACGGGTCAGGTGGTCGACGGGAATATTCCCGCCGGCATAGCTTTCATAATCGCGGATGCGGATTACGCCGTCGCCCTTGGTGCCTATCCACAGGTTTCCCCTGTCGTCGGTATGGATGGCCCGCACGGGTTTGAGCACCTTTTGCGGCATGTCCTCCATGAGCAGCGTCGTGAACAGCTCCTCCTTGTCGCAGTACATATGAACCCCGTAGCCGTCGGTTCCGACCCAAAGGATATCCTGGTTGCAGTCGGCCCACAGGCAGAAAACGCGGTAGTCCGAGGCGATCAGCTCGCAGCGGCCTCCTTTCTCGGGAACACGGCCCAGGGCCCCGGCCAGGAAGCCCACATAAACCTCGTCCCCGAACGAACAGACCGTCGACACGGTAAAGCCCGTTTCGCCCAGCTGCGAAAGGTCGGATAGCAGCACCAGCGATTCGTCCTTGTACGTATACCGCCACAGCCCGCCCGAGGTGTCGACGAAATGGAGCCTGCCGCCATTGAAGAACGCCTTGCGCACCGGACGCGCGGAGAGCTGGCGCCCGGATACCCGCACGAGACTTTTCCCTTCGCCGTCGTTGAGCCGGTAACGCACCAACTCTCCGTCCCGCCTCAAGGTGCAGAACACCCGGGGTGCCTCCGACCAGACGGCGACAATCTCCGCAGCGCGGACGCCCGGAATATACACGTCCTCGGAAAAGGCGCGCCCTGGGCGGTAGCAGGTGATAAAATCCTCACCCGAGAAAAGCACGGTGTTTCCCTCGCTGTCCGAAGCGATATTCTCCACGTCGACGTACTGCATATAGCTTTCGACGACGCGTCGCTCGCGCAGGGAAAATTTATTGATTCCCAGCGAAGTGGCTACCCATAGGTAGCCCTTTTCGGCCGGGGCTATCTCCAGCACGATATTGCTGCACAGCGAAAATTCGTTGTCCAGCTCCATGCGGAAAACAAAGGTGTTCTTGCCGTTGTAGAGGTGCAGTCCGTCGTAGGTTCCGATCCACATATTGGCATCCTCGTCCTGATACATCGCCAACACGGCGTTGTTCGCCAGCTGCACGTCCGCCTTGACCAGCGACCGCGCCGAAAGTCCCGCCGCCAGCGCCAAAGCGGGTAGCAACAGCAACAACCGGCGGCAGGCCGGCAACCATGACGAATGCGGGAATCGGAAAAGCATGCATTAAAGATAATAAGTTTTAAGGAAAACAGGAAACGGACTATATTAAAAATTAAAATGAACAAAAAAGTAAAATAATACAAGGTTTGACCATTGTCGTGTTTTGAGATTCATTGTGGTGATAATCTTTCAGTTTTATTTCTTCTTGAACTTCAGATATAATCTATGAATTTTAATTTACTTTGATCGGAATAGGCTGAAAACAAACCGTTGCCTTGTCGTTATCTATTATCCCTATACAAAGATGTAATGACCTGAATAATCAAGTCATTACATCATTATAATCCTACGCCTTTACGGCCGGGCTGTTTTTATCCGTTATCTGGAAAGTTCTTTTTCGATAGCCGCGGCCATGCGTTCCAGCTCCTCCTGTGCCGCACCCAGCGACCCGAGGACGATGCGGCCGTTGCGGTCGATTACGAAGGAGCGCGGGACGCCCTGCTCCGCATAAAGACCGAATACCCGTTTGTCCGGATCCATTGCCGTCAGGTCGCGCAGATAAGCGTAATTATGCTGTTCGTCGCCTGCGAAAAACTTGTCGAGGCTCTCTTTCGAATCGGTATAGGCGACCGGCAGGAATACGAATTCGCTGTCTGCGGCAAACCGTTCGAGAATGATTTTCGGCAGGGCTTCCGGCGCCAGTTCCCGCAGGCAGGGGCCGCACCAGGTAGCCCAGAAGTTCAGCAGCACGACTTTGCCACGCAGAGCTGTAAGCGTGAGATCCCCTCCGGCATATTTCGCAGCCCGGAAATCGGCCGCCAGGTCGCCCTCCTTGAGCAGGGTGTGCTGTTCGTAAATTCCACGTACCAGCTGCATCGCTTTTTCATGCGGGGTCGCAGCGTTTTTTTCCTGTTGCCCGGTGGCCGGAGCCTGTTCCCCGCCTTCGGGTTTTAATTTTATACGCACTACGGGCAATCCGTTTTCCACCGAATTCGCCATGGATTCGATTGCGCCCGCGGGAAGTTTCAACAGCTCTTCACGGGTTGTTTCCCGTCCGTCGATGTAATATTTGCCGGTTTGCGCCTTGCCGGGGAGTACGGTTGTCAATGCAATCATGGCCGCCAGGAGCGGAAGGATTCGTTTCATGCGATTGGTTTTCTGCAAATATAACTAAAAAATCTTCACATAAAACTATTTTTTATAGTTTTATTCAGGATGACAAAAGAAAGTCCGTCCGAGACACTCGGACGGACTTTATACGGGTTCTGAATATCGTATGTATCAGAGCGCTTCGGCGACGACATAGGTGCTGCCGCCGATGAAGACCATATCGTCCACAGCGGCAAGTTCCCGGGCATGTGCCACGGCGGCCGGCACTTCGGGGATGGTTTCCCCCCTGAGCCCGTAGATCGCAGCCTTGGCTGTCAGTTCGGCGGCGGGCAATGCCCTTTCGGTCTGTGCCTGCGTGAAGATGTAGTGCGCGTCGCGCGGCAGCAGGGGCAGGATGTGTGCCAGATCTTTGTCGCGGACGAACCCGATCACGCAGTAAAGCTCCTTGTGGGGCGTCGCTTTGAGCTGTTCGGCCACGTAGGCGATGCCGTGGGGATTGTGCCCCGTGTCGCAGACGACGAGCGGATTTTCACCCAGCTTCTGCCAGCGTCCCGCCAGCGAGGTGATGGCCGCCGCATCGCGCGTCCCTTCGAGGAAGGCACGGCGGGAGATCGTCAGCGGGGTTTCCTCGTGCAGGAAATCGACCGTCGCCGCGGCTGTCAGGATATTATGGCGTTGGTAATTGCCCGTAAGGTCGAGGTCTACCTCGAAATTGCGGTCGTCGCGCATGCGGTGCATGCAGAAGTGCTGCCGCCCTTCCCTGCAACCGCACTCTTGGCACGAGAATACCTTTTCGGCATAGATGACTTTCGATTTGTTGGCCGCAGCGACCTGCTCGAACACGTCGTTGTAGCGCAGGTCGCCCTCGCCGATCACGACCGGGATGCTCTTCTTGATGATCCCGGCTTTTTCGGCCGCGATCTTCTGGAGCGTGTCGCCCAGCAGCGTCGTATGCTCCAGCCCGATGTTGGTGATGACGCTTACGACCGGTACGATGATATTCGTGGCGTCCAGTCGCCCTCCCAGTCCCGTTTCGATCACCGCGACCTCGACGTCGCTCTGTGCGAAGTAGTCGAAAGCCAGTGCCGCGGTCATTTCGAAGAACGACAGTTCCAGCTCGACCATCTTGTCGTGGTGTTTGTCCACGAAGTTCACGACCTTCTGTTTGGGAATCATCTCGCCGTCGACGCGGATGCGTTCGCGGAAATCCTGCAGGTGGGGCGAGGTGAAAAGCCCCGTGCGGTAGCCCGCCTGCTGGAGCACCGATGCGATGATATGCGACACGGAACCTTTGCCGTTGGTTCCCGCCACGTGGATCGTGAAGAAATTGCGCTGGGGGTTGCCGATGTGGCGGCAGAATGCGGTGATGCGCTCCAATCCCGGCTTGTAGGCCGTTGCGCCTTTGGTTTCGAAGGCCGGCAGCGACTGGAAGAGGAATTCGAGGGTCTGGGTGTAATTCATATCGGGTTTCGGGTTTTATTTTACGAGGTGGTTCTTTTTCTTGGCCCGGTAGGCGATGTAGTAGAGCACACAGAGCAGCATCAGGTATTCGGAGATGCGTCCCAGGTAGTCGCCGTATCGGGTGTAGAAGGTGAGTTGGGAGTTGAGGGGCACGGCCGCTGTGAGCACGCCCCGTTTTTCCCAGCCGAGCGTCTGGCCTATGTCGCCGCGGGCCGATATGAAGCCCGACATGCCGGTGTTGGCCGACCGGGCGATGGCACGGCGGTGTTCGATGGCGCGCAGGCGCGAGATCGTGAAGAGGTGTTTGTAGCCGGGCGTGTCGCCCCACCAGCCGTCGTTGGAGATGATGGCCATGAACTGTGCCCCGCGGCGCACGAAATCGCCGAAGAAATCGCCGTAAAGTCCTTCGTAGCAGATTGCCGGGCCGGTTTTCACGCCCCGGTGTTCGAAGGCCGTGCCGTGCTGCCCCATGCCGATCTGTCCCACGACGCCGCCCAGGTCGATTACCAGGAATTGCAGGATGTCGAAAACGATCGTCGGGGTGTTTTCCACGCCGATCACCAGTTTGCCTTTGTGGTGCAGTTGTATGCGGCCTGCGGAGTCGAGCCCTACCGCCGTGTTGAATACATCGTAGTAACCTTCGCCCAACCCGTCCCGGCGTGCCGTGCGGGGTTGTACCCCGGCGGCATAATAACGCAGGGTGTTGGCGCCCGTGACGAGCAGGGCCCCGGGGTGCGACCGGTGCAGGCTGTCGGCCAGCTCTTGCCAGAACATGCCCGGTTCGTCGGCCGGGCGGAATTCCGAAAGACCCGGTTCCCAGTAATGCCCCGGGACGGCAGTCTCGGGCAGCAGGATGAATTGCGCCCCGGCGGGCACCTGTGCCAAAAGGTCGGTGATGTTGTCTTGCTGCCAGTCGGCGCGGCCGTTGAATTTGTCGTAGCAGTCGACGTTGGGTTGGACGACGCTCACCTCGGCCATCCCCTCGTCGGGCTGCTCCCAGCTCCACCAAATGCCCAGCGACACGGCGGCCGGAAGGAGCAGGACGCCCGCGGCCGGGATCCACCGTCCGATGCTGCGGCGTGCCCGCAGCGCTTCGAAGAAGAGTATATTACAGAGCAGCACCCACAGCGAACCGCCGAAGACACCCGTGTATTCGTACCACTGTACGAGCCATACGTCGTGCGAGAACCCGTTGCCCAGGATCAGCCACGGCCACGAGAATTCGCCGACCGTATACCAGTATTCCGTTGCGATCCACCCGGCAATGAGTAAGGTGTATGCCAGAGCCTTCGGCCCTTTCTTCGAGACGGTGTGGAACAGCATGAAGGCGATCATGTTGAGCGTCGTCGAGGCGAGCGTCGCGGCCACGGGCCCCACCGGAGTGGCGTTCCATATCCACCATACGGTCGAGATGTTCCACAGCGCGAAGGTCAGCGCCGCCCAGCCGAACATGCGCCACCACGAGCGGCGCGTCTGGTCGTACGATGCGCTGATCCACAGCAGCGGGATCATGGCGAAGGGCAGCGTGAGCCCCGTCATGCCGAGCCAGCCCGGTGAGAGCAGGACGACCGAGAGGATTACCGCCGCTAATCTACGAAACATGGTGTGTGATTTTTACGTCGGCAAAAGTAGTCAAATGAGCGCAGATTTCAAAATATTTCATACTTTTGTCTAAACATCTAAATATCCCGGATATAATGAAGAAATTTGCCTTTTTATTGTTCTCGGCGGCGACCGTATTGTTCTGCGGTTGCAGCACCTCGCCGAAGGAAGGTTACAGCATCGTCGACGGCGTGATCGTATTCGACGTCCCGGCCCGTGCCGAGGGCCAGCATTCCGTATTGCGGCTGACGGTCGACCCGATCCCGGTCGTACGCGTAGGGTTCATCGGGCTGGGTATGCGCGGCCCGGGCGCCGTGGAACGCTTCGCCAACATCGACGGGGTCGAGATCGTGGCGCTCTGCGACCTCTACCCCGAGCGTGTCGACAAGTCGCAGGAGATCCTCGCCGGACATAACCTCCCGGCCGCCGCCCCGTACAGCGGGGAGGAGGGGTGGAAGGAACTTTGCCGGCGCGATGACATCGACCTGGTTTACATCTGCACCCCGTGGCAGCTGCACGTCCCGATGGCGGTTTACGCCATGGAGCACGGCAAGCACGTCGCTGTCGAAGTTCCCGCCGCCACGTCGCTCGAAGAGTGCTGGCAACTGGTGAACACCGCCGAGAAGACGCAGCGGCACTGCATGATGCTCGAAAACTGCGTTTACGATTTCTTCGAGCTGACGACGCTCAACATGGCCCGGCACGGGCTGTTCGGCGAGATACTCCACACCGAAGGCTCCTATATTCATAACCTCGAACCCTACTGGGATTATTACCAGGGCAACTGGCGCCTCGACTTCAACCAGTCGCACCGCGGCGACGTCTATGCCACGCACGGCCTCGGCCCCGCCTGCCAGCTGCTGGACATCCACCGCGGCGATAAGATGAACTACCTGGTGTCGATGGACACCAAGTCGGTCAACGGCCTGAAAATCGCCAAGGAGAAGATGGGTGCCGAGACCTTCGCCAATGCCGACCAGACGCTGACGCTCATCAAGACCGAGCGGGGACGCACGATTCTGCTCGAACACAACGTCTATACGCCCCGTCCTTACAGCCGCATGTACCAGCTTACGGGCACGAAGGGCTTCGCCAACAAATACCCTGTCGAGGGCTATGCGTTCCGTCCCGAGCAAATCGCCGGCGAGGAGATTCCCGACCACGAGAATCTGAGCGAGCATTCGTTCATCCCCCAGGCGGCGAAGGCGGCGCTGATGGAGCGTTACAAGCATCCGATCGCCCGGGACATCGAGGAGAAGGCCCGCCAGGTGGGCGGCCACGGCGGCATGGATTTCATCATGGACTATCGCCTCGTTTACTGCCTGCAGCATGGCCTGCCGCTCGATCAGGACGTTTACGACGCTGCCGAGTGGTCGTGCATCGGGTCGCTGACCACGGCTTCGCTCGAACACAACAGCTCGCCGGTGGCCGTGCCCGACTTCACGCGCGGCGACTGGGACAAGGTGGACGGGTTCCGCCATGCCATGGCACAGTAAAAACCGCTTTGACATACCGAAAAGCCGGACATTTCGTCCGGCTTTTTTCGTTTGTGGCAGCGCCTTTGCAGTCCGTGTCATAAACTTTAAAACGGTTTGTTATGGATCATCTGAAGGAAGCTCCGGATTATTTGCAGGACGACCACCTGTCGCGGGGAACCAAAGCTTATCTGAAAGTGTTGAACGGCGGCGCTCCCGTCGAATCGTTGCCGGTCGGGGAGGCCCGTCGCGTCCTGACCGATGTGCAGGCGGCCGTGCATGTCGATCTGTCGGGCATCGAGGAGTCCGAACGGACGGTCGAAAGCGAAGGGCATACGCTGCGCCTGAACCTCGTCCGCCCTTCGGGGGCGGGGCGCGTGCATCTTCCGGCGTTCGTGTTCATTCACGGCGGGGGCTGGGTGCTGGGCGACTATCCCACCCACAGGCGGCTGGTGCGCGACCTTGTCGTGGAGTCGGGTTGTGCGGCGGTATTCGTCAACTATACGCCTTCGCCCGAGGCGCATTTTCCGAAGGCTGTCGAGGAGGTGTATGCCGCAGTGAAATGGGTGGCCGAAAACGGCCGGGAGATCGGGGTCGACGGCAGCCGGCTGGCGCTGGCGGGCAACAGCGTCGGCGGTAACATGTCGCTTGCGGCGGCGCTCGTGGCCGAGGATCACGGCGGGCCGCGGCTGCGCACGCTCGTGCTGATGTGGCCCGTGACCGATGCGGGGTACGACTGGGATTCGTATGTGAAATACGGCCGCCAGCGGTTCCTGACCGCGCCGTTGATGAAATGGATGTTCGGCAAGTACGTTTCAGATCCGGCTCAGCGCGGCAACGACCTCATGTCGCCCGTGCGGGCTTCTGCCGAACGGCTGCGGGGATTGCCTGCGACGCTGATCGTCGTTGCCGAGAACGACATCCTGCGCGACGAGGGCGAGGCGATGGGGCGTCGTCTGGACGAGGCGGGCGTCGAAGTGACGACCGTGCGCTTCAACGGCGTGGTACACGATTGGGGAATGCTCAACGGGTTCGCCGCATTGCATCCGACGCGCACGCTGATACGGCTGGTTGGCTCCGTATTGCGGGACTACCTGGAAAAATAGGGTTGGGGCTGCATTGGGAATTGTGCCGGGCTGTACTCAAACAGGCGGGCGGTGCTCAACAGGCTGACGGTGTTCAAAGAAGGGCGGGCCGATTTCAGGGGCGGATCAGTGCCGGACGCTCCCCCGCGACAGGATATCCTCGAAATAGGCGATGGTCTTTACCAGTCCGTCGCGCAGCTGGATCGTGGGTTCCCAGTCGTTGAGCATCTTGCGGGCCAGCGAGATGTCGGGCTTGCGCTGCTGCGGGTCGTCCGACGGCAGGGGCATGTGCATGATCTTCGACTTCGAACCCGTGAGTTCCAGGACGATGGCTGCCAGTTCGTTGATGGTGAATTCATTGGGGTTGCCTATGTTGACCGGGCCCGTGAAATCGTCGGGCGTATCGTCCATCAGGCGGATCATCCCTTCGACCAGGTCGTCGATATACTGGAACGAGCGGGTTTGTTCACCGTCGCCGTAGATCGTGATCGGTTCGTTGCGCAATGCCTGGACGATGAAATTCGAGACCACGCGGCCGTCGTTGATGTCCATTTTCGGACCGTAGGTGTTGAATATGCGGATGATCTTCACGGGAATGCCGTGTTCGCGGTAGTAGCTCATGAAGAGCGACTCGGCGCAGCGTTTGCCCTCGTCGTAGCACGAGCGCAGCCCCAGCGGATTCACGTGTCCCCAGTAATCCTCGGTCTGCGGATGTACCAGCGGGTCGCCGTATACTTCCGAAGTCGAAGCCTGCAAGACCTTGGCGCGGTTGTAGCGCGCCATGCCGAGCATGTTCATCGCGCCGATAACCGAAGTTTGCGTCGTCTTGATCGGGTCGTGCTGGTAGTAGATGGGCGAAGCAGGACAGGCAAGGTTGTAGATCTCTTCGACCTCCGCCATGTAGGGGTAGATTATGTCGTGCCTTATGACTTCGAAATTGGGGTGTTTCAGCAGGTGCCGGATATTGCTTTTGTGCCCGGTAAAATAGTTGTCGATGCAGATCACGTCGTTTCCTTCGTCAAGCAGTCTTTCACATAGGTGCGAACCGATGAATCCGGCACCGCCAGAGATTAAAATCCTCTTCATTCCAAATCGCGTCTTTTTTGATCGTCAAATATACTGATTTTATTTGTAAAAGCATATCTTTGTACGCGTTAATCGCTTTAATAGTGCACAAAATGGGTCGCAAAGCCGTTTCTTTCCTTTTTTATGGCATTTCGGTGGTGCTCACCGGGCTGCTTCTGGTCGCCGCCGTCCTGTGCCGGTATGCTTCGTCCGTCTCCCCCGGGGAAGGCGGATTCTGGGCGACGCTCGCCTTGCTGATGCCGGTCGTGCTGCTGGCCAACGTAGTTGCGCTGGTCTGGTGGGCGGTTCGCCGCAAATGGATCGTCCTGCTGATGCCGCTGGTCGCGCTGGTACTCAACCTGGGGTATATTTCGGCCATGGTTCAGCTTCCCGATTTTAAGGAGAGGGGTAATCCGCACGACATCCGCATCGCCACGCTCAACGTAAACGGATTCCGCAGACTGGAATCCACGCCCGCTACGGCCAGGGCCATCGCCGGCATGGTGAACCGCGAGCAGGTCGACGTGCTTTGCCTGCAGGAGTTTATGGACAGCAGGGAATTCCCGGCCGACAGCATCGGGAAGGTTTTTGCCCCGCGGATGCCCTATTTCCTGCATGAGGGCAGTGCGGCCTTGGTCAGCCGATATCCCGTTCTCGATCATAAATACGTCCGGTTTGCCGATACGAACAACGACTACCTGCGTGCCGACCTGCTCGTCGGCGATGATACGGTGCGTCTCTTCTCCGTCCACCTCCAGACTTCGGGCATCGCCCAGCTCAGGCGCCGGTTCCGGAAAGATTACAACCGCGACGCACCCGTCGAGCGAATACTGGGCGAGCTGGAACACAACAGTAGTATCCGTGCCGGGCAGGTAGGTGAAATCCGGGTCGAAATAGATGCTTCGCCCTACCCGGTGATCCTTGCGGGCGACTTCAACGATACTCCCTCGTCATATACCTACCATACGATGAAGGGGAACATGACCGACGGTTTCCGCGACAGCGGGAGCGGTTACGGCGGTACTTTCCGCTATCTGGGAGGGGTACTGCGCATCGACTACATCTTTTACGACGACGCTTTCGAGGGCATCCGTTATTACATGCCTCCGGAAGACGTCAGCGACCACAAGGCCGTGGTCGCTGAACTGCGGTTCAGGTAGCGGACGCAATCGTCACGCTGCCGTCATGTCTTTTTCCCGGGATCAGCGGGTCTCCTGTGCCTCGGCCACGCCGCACTTTTTCATCTCGTTGCGGCCATAGAATACCGGATAGTACATCAGCTCGGCACGCGCCGGGTTGAGGTGGTAGGAGCCCGTATAGCGGGGCAGGAGCCTGACAGTGAAGGTATACGTCCCCTTGCGGAGCTTTTTGCAGAAGACGGCGACCTTCTCCTTGTAATATTCCCGGTGCGCCTCTTTCCAGAAATCGCCTTTTTCTCTTTCGAGTCGTAGGAACAGCCTGCGGGGATCGGGATCTCGACCATGACGTATTCGGCGTCGGAATCGGCCGTTACGGTTGCCACCAGTTCGACGCGCTCCCCGGCATGGAGAGTTGTCACGGGCTTGCCGTCCTTGCGGAACAGGGTAGAGACCGTGAAGCCTTCTGCCGCAGGTTCCGGTTTGTCGTTCCAGGCTTGTTGGTAGGCTGTGAAGAATACGGGCATGGAACCCTCTTTGCGGACGGTTATCTCCTTTCCGGGGGCGTATGTCCGGGTCAGCGGGAATTTGCCGAACCGTTGTCCGTCGATCGTCAGGCTCGCTTCGCGGAACGCGCCGCCGTCCTTTTCCAGCATGTCGGGCATGATGGTTTCCACGATCCGCGACGATTCGTAGGTGTTGCGCCACGAACCGCTTTTACGCTGTTCGAAGAAGTAGTTGCGGATCTTTTCCAACTCGGCCTTGCGGTTGCCCGCGGCGCGCAGGATGCGGTATGCCGTGAGCGTGTTCTCGACGTCGCTCATGTCCGGCTGCGCGAACCTGCGGGGAGTCGGTTCCCGCGGTGTTTTGTCGCGCCAGTACAACGATCCCATCATGGTTCGGGAGGCCAGTGCCAGCAGCGAATCCGCGGCGGGCATCCCATCCGGGGCGAGCTGTTGCAGCATTTCCGCCGTCCGGAGCCGGTTGCCGAGCGTCGCATCGGGGATCGACGCGATGAAGGCGCAGTAGCGCGGGTAGTCGATCCTGGCGTCCAGCTTGCGCAGAAGCCCCACCAGCGAGAGCAGTTCGTTTTTCCGCATCCCTGTCGTGTCGGATGCCGCTGCCGGCATACGGCGGTTCAGGCCGGCAAGCAGCGCGTCCGTCAGTGCCTGCCGGTCGAGGCCGGTCTTATACCCCTCTGTTTCGGCGTCGAGCAATGCCTCCACGACCTGCTGCGAGATCCACAGTTCGGTCTGTTCCCGGTTCCACCACCCCATAACTTGCCGTCGTTTTGGTTGGCCGTCAGTTTGCGCAGCAGGTTCGTGACCTTGTCGTCGTCCTTGAATTTTCGTCCGAACAGGCTGTATATCCGTTTTTTCGAGAGCAGAGCCTTGACCTTCGAAGCTATTTGCTCGTTGCAGAGGTGGGGGTAGAGGTCGATGTTCCCGATCTCGTCGAGGAATGCCTGTATGGCCGATGCCTCGGCGTGGATCGTCACGGTACCCAGCGCCGGGTCGGGCGTGAACCGCAGGGCTGTGGTGTCGTTGAGGACGGCGAACTCCCCGTGGGTTTCAGGATTCCGGCCTTGTAGATCGGGATCGCACGCCGCTCCCCGTCGAAATAGCCGCCGGGCGTCGTCAGCGAGTAGACTATCCGGATGCTGTCGGCATCCCCTGCGACGGCGGGTATTGCGTCCGTATGCGAGGTGGCGATGCGGATTTGCTCCTCGGCTGTCCGTCCGTCGGTTTCGACCATGCGGCGTACGGACAAGGTGTCGCCGGTGTGGTTGGTCAGCCGTCCGGCAGCATTGAGGCTGTCGCCCGCGATGGCGAAGCGTGGAACGGAGAGCTGGGCGTTGAGCGGCTTGTACGATTTTATGCGCAGTTGCTTCCTGTCCGCCTGCCTGCGGCCGCCGACGACGATGAAATTGGCGTCCCAGCTGGTGATGTCGTCCGGATAAGTCACTTCGAAGGTCAGACGCCCCGCTTTGTCGGTCGTCAGGCGGGGTTTCCAGAATGCGTCGTCGTGGAAATCGGTGCGCAGCGTGTTCGGCATGCCGGCCTCGAGCGGGAATCCGTCGCCGCCCGCCCCGTTCCGGTCGGTGGTTTCGATGAAGATGATCCCGTTTGCGGCCCTCGCCCCGTAGATTGCGGTGTTCGCGTCCCTGACGAGGTTCATCGACAGGATGCTTCCCCGGTCGAAGTCCGACAGTGCCCCGTCGTAGGGTACGCCGTTCACGACGATCATCGGGGCCTGGCCGGCGATTGTGCCCGTTCCCCGCACCTGTATCCCGGCGGACATGCCTGCGAGCGTACTTGTGAGCGTTTCCGTTTCCTCGTCGAATTCTGCGAATGCCACTTTCGTTGTGACCGTCGCGGAATTGGCCGTGCTTCCCACCACGGCCCTCTTTCCGGACTTTCCGTAAGCTACGACCACGACCTCTTCCAGTGCGTTGTAATCTTCTTCCAGGGCGATGTTATAGTTGTAGCCGGAGATCAGTTTGGTGGCGAAATTCCGGTAGCCGATATAATTGACGACGAGCGTTCCCCGTCCCGTGTCCGAGAGGGTGAATTTCCCGGCCGTATCCGTGACAGTCCCGGTGTCGGTTCCGTCGATCTGCACCGATGCCCCGGCAATGGGTTCTCCATCCGGGTCGCGCACGGTGCCCGTGACAACTTTGCCCGTCAGGTTGGCTTCGCTGATGCGCCCCGGGTTTCGCAACGGGTTGTCCCGCTCCGCGTCCGCGGGCTTATAGTCGGCCAGCGGTGCCGCGGGGCGCGATACGCGCAACATTCCTTCCAGTTTCCCGAACAGCGCGCGGCTGCGGTCGTTGGCCGGTTCCTTTACGAGCGAATCCATCCGCAGGTAGTTGATGCCGCCCTTTCGCAGCCTTATCGTGGCCGAACAGCGGGTCGTATCCCTGAAGATGAGGTCTACGCGGAGGTTCCCCTCCGGCAGCCTGTCGATTTCGGTCGTCGTGCCGTAGTAGAGCCTGCTGGCGGGGTACTTGCCCGTCGATTGCAGGAACACCATGATCGGATGTGCCCTTGTGCCGTCCGCCAGCTTGCCTGTGGACAGTTGCAGGCGGCAGCTGTCCATGAGCGAGATCGGCGGGACGGCCGAGATCAGCCCCGATTCGTTTTCGACCATGTCGGCGAGCCGCCGCCTGAATATGCCGCGGATCGCTTCGGCCGTAAGCGCGTCCTGCCCGAAGCAGACCGCCTGCGTGAACGGTTCGAGCTGCCTCTGGATCGGGTTCTGCTCCCAGCTCTGCTGTTTCAGGTAGTTGTTCCGAATGTCGTAACGGTAGCCGCCCTCGATCTCGAAACTGTTGACCGCAAGTGTATCCGAATAGAGCGTACCGACCTGTATGCCCCCGGTGGTGAATCCCCGGTAGGGGAACGGCCCGGCCAGGATCGCCGCTTCGGCCTGCGGCCTGTACCGGCGGTAGCGGCGGGCCTGCTTCTGCATGCCGTTGAGGTAGTAGCAGACTCCGCCGGCGTTTATAATGCCAGGCAGCTCGGTTTCAACCGTGTAGGAGGATTGCCTGTCCGGCTGTCCTGTGAGCAGGGTTGCTTTCCCGAAGGTTTTGTCGACCGTAATCATGTGCCGCGTTAGCAGCGCTGTCTCGCGCTGCGTGAGCATGCCTTTCTCTTTTCTTCCGTATTCCCGGACGGAGATCCGTACGGGATGGTTGTCCCCGGAAGCCTCCCAGGGTTGCACTGCGGATCGTCCGCCGTCTACCGAAACGATGGTCTTCAGCCCTTCGCCCGCATAGACGTTCTCGACGGTCACCTCCCTGTCGTAGGTGCGCAGCCGCAGCGTGTGCAGTCCCGGCCATATCGGGAAACTGTACGGCGTCAGTTGCTGCGCCTGTTTGAAATAGTGGGGTTGTTCGTCGATCCACAGGACATGGATACCCTGCACTTCCCCGTCGACGACCACATAGGGGGATAGCTGGGTGAGTCTTCCGGGGGCCTCCTCGGTGTAGGCGTAGAACGGCTCCGGGTAGAGGAATTTGTAGTATTCGATCGAATCGAGTCCCATGCGCTGCCGCCACAGCGGCCAATCCATCCTGCTGCGGGTGTTGTAGAGGAAATCCTCGTCGGCTTCGTAGTTTTTCGGGGTGATGGCCTTTCCCGATGCCGATTTCCCGTAGATCGTCACTTCTGGCGGCAGGGCTTCGAATTTCGAGGTGAATGCATAGGCCGTCACGTCGGCATTTTTCACCGGGCGTCCCTTGCGGTCTTTGACTGCCACTTCGACCTTTGCGCTCTGTCCGGGGTAGACGGTCGCCGCCGTCGTTACCTCCATCGAGATGTTTTTCTCCGTGAAGGGCAGTTCGCCGCGTATCGTCCGGGCATTCTCCCCCTGCAGGTAGGCTATCTGCATCGAATAGCCCTTGCGGCCGTTGTCCTTGCGCGCGAAGTCGAGTTCGGTGGCATACCCTTTGGCAATCGTCTTGTCCCCCATGCAGATCGTGTACCAGAACGGGAATTTCGCGGGGTTGTCCACCACCAGCCGGACGTTGCCGTCCCAGCGGAAGAAGCGGTGCCCGATCAGTTCGCCCGGCAGCTTTCCGACCTCGATGTCCTCCGATGCCGTGGCGCTCTGCACCTCGTATTCGCTGACGATCCACGACAGCGGCACACTGCAGGGCAATGTGACCGAATCCTGCCATACGATCCCGTATTCCGGGTTGTAGGCGGTTACCAGGGCACGGCTTTCGACGCTTTTGCCGTCGTACAGTTCACGCAGGGCGAGCATCCCCTGGTCGGCCGAATAGTCGATCCGCCTCCGCCTTGCGTCCCGGTACAGGCTTATGCGCTCATCCCTGCGTTCGTTGCCCGCATCGAAGAACGAGCAGGCGACGTCGTAATACATCGACACGCCGTCGACGAATATCGAGTCGGGCAGAATGATTTCCTTCGTGGACTTGCCCTCCATGCCGAACGTATGCTCCCAGAGCCGGTCGGGGACGAATGCCGTGCGGGCGAGGAATTTGCAGCCCATGTACCTGGCGGGTTTGACCAAGACCTTTACCCGTCCGTCGTATACCGGCATGTTGTTCTCATCCACGGCGCTCAGTGAAATCCTCACCGTGTCGCCCCGTGCGTATTTCTGTTTGTCGGCCCTGGCCGTGAAGGTGAGCTTGCCCAGTTCGTACTCCTCGTAGCGGAAACGGCCCGTGACGTTATTCGCACGCTTGTCGCCCGTCCGGAAACGGAGTGTGTAATCCTTGTCGAGGTGGAGGCGGAGGCTGTCCGAAAGCCTGAACTCCCATGCGTACATGCCGGGACGGTAGGGCGCCAGCGATACGAGGGTCGTGTCTATCGACGGGGAGTAATACGAAACGAGCGCCACGTCGACCTTCCCGTCGAGGGGCTTGCCTTTGCGGTTGATGTGCGCCTTGAATTTCACCGTTTCCCCGGGTTTGTACCTGGGTTTGCTGAATACCACGAATCCGTCGTACTTGTCCCGCGCGGGCAGTTTCCCCGGTGCGAAAACCCGTTTGAAGGCTGTTTTGACCTTTCCCCAGGCCGTTTTGAAGAACCCGGGACGGTAGGTGTAGTCCGGTTCGTTCGCGATGGTGATGTAATGCAGTACGCCGTCGTTGTTTACTTCGACCGTGGCCTCTTCGCCGCGGATGCGCGGCAGGTTGTAGGTGCGCGTGGCAGGGTCGTATTTCATCCGTTTCGAGCCCCGTTTTACCACGGCATCGTCGATGGTGTTGCCCAGCGTGTCGCAGAGTATCAGCATCACCTGCTCGTCCTTGACGAGCCGGTAGTAGAAATTGTCCACGACATGGTCGCTGTATACGAGTTCGTTTCCGTCCGTCCAGACCCGCAGGTAGTTTCCCCGGGGAGCTGCGGAATTTTTTCCGCTGCAGCATATTTGCCGACGAACGTGTGCAGCATCCCTTCGTCGGGCGCCGCGCCTTTCACATGCAGTTCGCGGAGCTCTCGGGCATCGGGTTTATAGATGAATATTTCCGGGGAGGTGCGGCGGCTTTCGGGCAGCGGGGTCTGCGCCAGGCAGGCGGCGGTGCAGAGAAGCCCCACGAGGATTGTACTGCAATACTTCATGGCGAGGTCGGGTTTTTATCCTGCAATATAACAAAAAGATCGCTCATGGCGACCTTTTCGGGGAACTATCTGTGCGTGTCCGCCCGGATTTTACGGAGATATCGTCTCTTCCGCCTTTTCCACGCGGAAAAATGCGGTCAGACTATCGAACCATTTATCGCTCAGGGACGCGCAATACCCCCCCCCTCCGAGTCTTCTACGGTCTCGGACTTAGGTTGCACCTTGGCGATGGTGAACGTAAACGTGGAGCCTTCGCCCAGCGTCGATTCGATGGCCAGCTCCCCGCCGTTGCGCCGCGTGAGGTCCTGCACGAGTTGCAGGCCCAGCCCCGATCCCTCTTCGTTCTTGGTGCCGTAGGTGGTGTGGTGTATTTCGGGGTTGAGCAGTTTGGGCAGGTTTTCCTCGCTGATACCCGTGCCGAAGTCGCGCACGCTTATCACGGCATGGGTGGGGGTTTCCCGTACGCAGATGACGATCCGTCCGCCCTCGTTGCTGTACTTGATGGCGTTCGACATCAGGTTGCGCATGATCGTTTTCACCATGTCTACGTCGCACGGGACGGTAATCGGGCCGGGGATGTCGTATTCGACGGCGATGTTCTTGACCTGTGCCACGAGGTCGGACATCTTGCTGGCGAAAACCACGACCTCCGAAATGTCGACCTCCTGGAACACCGTGTTCATGCGTCCGATCTGGCTCTTCGTCCATTTGAGCAGGTTGTCCAGCAGCATGAAGGTGCTCTCGGTGATGTTGTTGCCCATCGTGATCATCTCCATGTTGTCTTCGCCTATCTGTTGCTGCGTAAGGTTTATCGAGAGCATGTTGAAAACCATCTTCAACGTGCCGATCGGCGACCGCAGGTCGTGGGCTATTACCGAGTACATCTTGTCGCGGGCGTCGACCGTGGCCTGCAATTCGTCGCGCTGCTGCATGATCGTGCGCTGCGCCGCCGCCAAATAGATGTGGTGCGATACGCGGGTGATCAGCTCCTCGTGGTTGAACGGCTTGGAGACGTAGTCGCTGGCTCCCAGTTTGAACCCCTTGACGATGTCTTCGGGGTTGTGCAGCGCCGTGAGGAAAATCACCGGGATGTCCTGCAATGCGGGATCAGCCTTCAGGTGTTTGATCACCTCGTAGCCGTCCATGTCGGGCATCATGATGTCCAGCAGGATCAGGTCGGGGAGCTCCGTCGCGGCCTTTTCGAGTGCCTCGTTACCTCCCGATGCCGTGACGATCTTGTATTTGGCACGGCTCAGCACGGCTTTCAGCAGCATGATGTTGGTGGCAATGTCGTCGACGGCCAGGATCGTGTAGTCCTCGGGATTTATGGCGATGTTTTTCATGAGGAGAGGTTTAGACATGCAAATATAGCATAATATTTCAGGTTCCGTTCAAAAATCGGTCAGGCTCTGCGGGCTTTCTCCCAGGCACCCTTTCCGCGGTGGGTCGCCAGGTACGATGCCCCGCGGAAAACATTGAGGTTCATGAAGAGAAAATAGTAGGGGATGAAGAGCAGCCTGTTGCGGTGCCCGCTGCGCTCCAGCGCCCATCCCGTGAGGGCGGCCAGGTAGAATGCGCATTGCAGGGCGAGGATCGCGGCATAGAGCGCCGGATGGCCCGACCACAGCAGCGCGACGTTGAGCGGCAGCAGTGCGACGAGCACCACGGGCGTCAGCGTCCAGCGCAGCACCCGGTGCGAGACGTACTGGAACCACAGCACCCCGTAACGGAACGGATTGAGCAGCTTGCGCAGCCGCCATACCGATTGCAGCCCGCCCGCCGCGATGCGCTTCTTGCGTTTGCCTTCTTCGCCCATGTCGGCCGAAGGGCTCTCCAGCGCATAGGCTTCCTTGCAGTAGGCGATCCTGTATCCCTGTGCCGCGATCAGCATCGAGCAGACGAAATCGTCGAGCAGCGTATCCTCCCTCAGCGTCTGCCACAGTTCGCGCCGCACAGCGAACAACTCCCCGCTGCCCCTACCGCCGAGTAGAGGCGGTGATCCAGCTCCTTGAGCTTCGACTCGTATTTCCAGTAGACGCCTTCCGTTGCGGCGGCGCCCGTATTCCCTGTCCCGGCGACGCGTTTTTCGCCGGCCACGCACCCCACTGCGGGGTCTTCGAAGCAGCGGACGACCTGCGCCACGGCTTCGGGGTTGAGCATCGTATTGGCATCGGTGAATACGACCAGCGGCGTGCGGACTATTCCCAGCGCCCGGTTCAGCGCCGCGGTCTTACCGCCCCGGCGCGGGTCGTGCAGCACCGTCACCTCGGGGTAGGCGGCGAGCAGTTCGACGGTGCGGTCGGTCGAGCCGTCGGTGATCCACGTCACGCGGAGCTTTCCGGCCGGATAATCCAATGCCCGGCAGTTGGCCATCTTTTCCGCCACGACCTCCTGTTCGTTGTAGGCGGCGATGAGCAGCGTCACCTCGGGCGGGTCGGCAGGAAAGGCGTACCGCCGTGCCGGGTGCACGGCTTCGCGGATCTTCACCAGCAGCCACAGCAGGATGCCGTATCCGAGGTAGGTGTAGAAGACGAGGAATACCCCCGCCCAGAAGAGTGTCGCTACGGTCGTCATGCTTCGAAAAGTTCGGTTAATACCTGTTTCATCTGGTTGTCCCACGAGAGGCGCCCCTCGACCGTGCCGCGGATCTGTGCGGGTGTGAGGTGCAGCCCGTCGTAGAAACGCACGAGCGCCGCGATGTCGAGGGGCGTGTCGTCGGCCGGGGCTTTCATCACGTAGTCCATGCCGTCGAAGTCGCTGTCCCGTTCCGAGTATACGAACGGGATGCCGCGTGCGGTGTATTCGCGGTTTTTGAGCGTCTTGATGCCGGTGATGCCGTTGCGGTGGCGTCCGAGACTGGCGATGCCCATGTCGCACCACTCGAATTCGGCGTCGAGCGCAGCGCCCGAACGGGGGCCGATGACTTCGGCATACTCCGTCAGGGAGTATGCGTCGATCCTGCGGCGGTATTCCGCGATGAGCGTTTCCACGCCGTCGCCCGCGATGCGCAGGCGGACGATGCACTGGTGCGGGGCGGCGTAATAGTCCCGCAGTCCTTCGATCACGCGGTCGAGGCCGTGCCAGAAATGGATGTTCGCCACGGCCAGCAGCCGTAAGTTGTGGTGATCCCCGTGTACCTGGGTTTTGAGCGGGATACTCCGGAAGTCGATGCCGTTGGATATACGGATCGTCGGGCGGCCGAATATTTCCGTATCGTCGGAGAAGGTGACGATGCGGTCGATGTAGCGGGCCATGCGGCAGCGGAACATGCGGTCGATGCGCAGTTTGAGCTTCCGCACCGCGGGCGACTGCGCGAATTCGGCGTCGTAAGGGTAGGTCGGGATTTCGAGCGCGATCCGCACGCCGAGTTTTTTGACCTTGCGCAGCCAGCCGATCAGCACCGGGCTGGCGTTGTGGTCGTGGCGGATGTAGAGGAACTCCACCCCTTCGTGGCGGATGTAGCGCGTGATGTCGCTCAGCGAGACCCTTTTTTCGAGCTTGGCCCGCAATCCCTTGCCGAAGGTGCGGATCGCCTGCCCGCCGACCATCCGGCGCTGCGTGCCGTCGGGCGCTATCTCGATGTGGCACAACTCGATGTCGGCACCGTTGCGCCGCAGTGCGTCGCATTGGGCAAAAATCTTCTTGCTGATGCCGCTGTGGGCCGAAAACCCGTGGAAGACGACGAATAATCCTTTCATACTGTTATCGGTTTTTGCGGGCGAGGAGCCGGTATGCAAGCCCTTTCAGGTCGTATTCGCCGCTCAGGTGCACATAAAGGAGCCATACGCCGAGTGCCGCCGTCCCCTTGAGGGTGAGCGACGCCACGAGCGGCATCGGCGGGAGAAGCCATCCGACTGCTGCCAGGGGCAGGCCGACGAGTGCCGTGAGCAGCAGCGGCGAGAGGAAATTCTGCCAGAACGGGCGCCACCCCGTGCGCAGCGTGAGGCAGAACAACGCGTGGTAACATTGCACGAAGTTGACGGCGAACGAGGCGCAGATGCACCAGGCCACGGCTTCGGTCGTGCCGAATGCGAAGATGCCGGTGCAGATCGCCGCGACGTTGAGCGCCGCCGAGAAGAGGCCGCAGAAGAAGAGCATCCGCGTGGCGTTGGCCGCTTGGAAAATCGAGCCTGAGGTGGACATGACGATTTGGATGCCCACCGAGAGCGCCAGAATCCGGAACACCGGGACGGACGGCTCCCACTGGTCGCCGAAGATGATGAGCACCAGCTCTTGTGCCGTGAAGAAGAGCACGGCCGAGAGCGGCAGCCCGATGAATGCCAGCAGCCGGACGACTTTCAGGTAGGAGGCGCCCAACTGCTTCAGGTCGTGCTGCATCTCCGAAAAAATGGGGTGCATGACGGGCGATATGACATAGGCGATGTTTTGCAGCGGGAGCATCATCAGCCGGTACGACTTGTCGTAATAACCCAGTTGCGAGAGGCTCATGTAACGTCCCATGAGCAGCTTGTCGAGGTTGCGGCTGAAATAGTTTATCAACTGGAACGAGAACTGGTAGGCCGAGAACGAGAATACTTTGCCCAGCGCCTTGCGTCCCGGGCGCAGGCGCAGCGGCAGCGGGTTCTGGCGGTAGTTTATCGCCAGGAGCATCAGGCTCGAAAACACCGGGTTGATCGTCAGTGCGTAGATGCCTGCCCCGGCATAGGCTGCGGCGATGGCAGCCGTGCCCCCTGCGATTTGCACCGTGAGCGACCGCATGGCGGCGAACCGGAAGCGTTTCTCCTTCAGGATAAGTGCATTGGGGACGATGTTGGCCGCGGCGAAAAAGAGGTTCAGCGCGAGGATGCGCAGGACGTTGCGCAGCACCTGCGAATCGCCGTAGAGAGAGGCGATCGTGCCGGCTGCTGCGAAAAACAGCAGCGCCATGACTGCCCCCGACCATACCGAGAGCGAGAATATCCCGCCCAGGTCGTGCCTGTCGAGATTCTTGTGCTGGATGACCGCCGGGCCGATGCCCAGATCGCTGAAGATGGCGAAGAAGGCGATCACTACCGTGGCGATGTTCACCACGCCGAACTCCTCGGGGGTGAACAGGCGCGAAAGGATACCCGTCACCACGAGCGTTACGACGATGCCCGCGTACTTTGCGATCGAGGTGTAGAATACGCCCGAAGCCAATTCCCGCCTGACACTCATTTCCCGTTTTCTTTTTTTAGCGGTTTCTTGAACAGCAGCGTCGCCAGGGCACGGCCGTCGATGCTGCCCGGGTAGTGCCGCAGGGCATCCCAGGCCAGTTTCCAGCGTGCCCCGGCCGGAAGTGCCCAGGCGTTGCGCATCACGGGGCGCAGTATCTGCCTCGTGAGCGTGCGTATGAGTTGCCGCTGGCCGGCGTCGCGCGGCGCGGCAAAGCGGTTGAGTTCCCGCAGGACGGTAGTGTAGCCTTCGAGGTTACGGCGCGAAAACCCGCGTCCCATGATCGAATCCCCGTGTATGCGCCGCTTGAAGAACGAGCGTTCGATTCCACCTGCACGCGACGCCCCGAGGTAAAGTTGCGGGGTGAAGAGTTCGTCTTCATGGAGTATCCCCGGGTAGAAGCGCAGTCCCAGCCCGCGCAGGTAGGCGGTGCGGATAAAACTCAGGCAGGCCGAAGCCCGGTAGCAGTGCAGTGCGAGCATCCTGCGCAGCAGGGCGGTGCCGTCGCAGACCTCCGTTCCGAAATATTTTGCACGCCGGTAGTCGAACCATGCGGCGTCGGAGGCCGTCGTCCCGAAGCTTTCGGCGTCGAAGAACACGAAATCGAGCCGGTCTGACTGGCAGCGTTCGTAGCAGCGTTCGAGGGCGTCGGGTTCCAGCAGGTCGTCGCTGTCCATGAAGTAGATGAATTCGCCCCGGGCACGGGCGATCCCTGCGTTGCGGGTCTGCGAAAGCCCTTTGTTGGGCTGGGTGTAGAGCCGGATGCGGTCGTCTCCGGTGGCTATGCGTTCGAGTACGGAGAGGCTGCCGTCCGTCGAACCGTCGTTGACGACGATCAGTTCGATGTCGCGCAGGGTCTGTCCCATGATCGAACGCAGGGTCTGTTCGACGTAGGCCTCCGTATTGTATACGGGGATGATGACGCTGACTTTCGGGTTATTCATCGACACGTATCCATTTTGCGCGTGCGGCGTCATAACGCTTGATTACGCGCGCCGGGTTGCCTACGGCGACGCTGTACGAGGGGATGTTCTTCGTCACGACGCTCCCGGCGCCGATCTGGCAGCGTTCGCCGATCGTGACGCCCGCCACGACCACCGAATTGGCTCCGATATGCGATTCACGTCCGATCGTCACCTCTTTGCGCACGAGTTCCTGTGCATTCGAGTCTCGTGTCCCGTCGGCATAACCGTGGTTGAACCCCGAGATGAAGACATGCTGGCCCAGTCCGGCCCGGTCGCCCATGCGCACGGGGCCGATGACCACCGATCCGATGCCGATGCGCGCCTGGTCGCCGATCACTACGTCTCCCGCACCGTTATTGACGACCGCATAATCCTCGATCAGGGCGTCGCGTCCCACTTCGAAGCGCCGCCAGGGAAAAACGTCGAGCCGCGCATGGCGGCGGATAAGCGCCCCGCGGCCTTTTTTGTGAACAAAAGGGTTCACGAACCAGCGCACCCAAAGACGGGGCCGGGGGTGCCTGTGCGGCGAAATCAGCCCGATGACGAATTGTTTGAGCCGGGGGTTATTTCTGATCTTTTCAATCATAAGTCAATTACAGTGTTATATAACGAACTTTTGCAATGCGGCTGTCCGGGGTTTTGAATCCGGAGCACGAAATTTCGGCAGTACGGTATTCAGTTTGTCTTCCCGAGCGATTCGTAAAGTGCCAGCAAGTGCCGGGCGGTCTTTTCCCACGAGAATTGTTTTACCCGATCGAGGCCGTAGGCGACTTGCCTTGCGCGGAACGCTGCGTCGGTTTCGAGCCGCAGCAGGGCGTCGGCGATTGCCTTCGGGTCGGTCGGGTCGACGAGGATGGCGCCTTCGCCCGCCACTTCGGGGATCGCCGAGGTGTTCGACGTCACCACGGGCGTGCCGCAGGCCATCGCTTCGAGCTGGGGAATTCCGAAACTCTCGCGCAGCGAGGTGTAGAGGAACGCCGATGCGCCGTTGTAGATGGCCGGCAGGTCGCTGTTGGGGATATATCCCGCCAGGCGGAGCATCCCGCGCAGCCGGGGTTCGCCGATCTCCCGCAGGATCGCCTCCGCGGGTTGTTCCCCGAGGTCGGCGACCAGCAGCGGCAGCGGGTTTTCGGAGCGCCGTACGTATTCGGCATAGGCCTTCAGCGTACCGGGCGTGTTCTTTTTTGGGTCGGTATTGCCCAGGAAAAAGAGGTATTCGGGGTCTCGCAGGTATTTGCGGACGGTTTCCGCCGTGCCTTCCATCGGGCGGAACCGGTCGTTGTAGCCGTTGTGAATGGCCATGATGCGTCCGGGGTCGAAGTTCAGTGCGGTGCGGATGCGGTCGCACTCGAATTGCGAGACGGTGATGACCATCCGGCATCTGGGCAGGATGCGCGGCACTACCAGGCGGCGGTAGACGCGCCCCAGCGACTGGTAGAGCGATTTGTTGCGCGCGGCCTGTTGCTCGAGGAAGATGATGTCGTGGAGCGTTAGGATCAGCGGGGCATTTCCCCATACGGGCGCCGTGTTGCTTGTGCAGTGCAGCAGGTCGGGTTTCACGCGGGCCACGGCCCGCGGCAGCGCCCACTGTTCCCACAGCGGGTAGCTCGGGCAGCGGAGCGTTGTGATGTGCATGTTGGGACTCTCCTCCAGGCAACGGTCTTCGCCTTCGCCCGTGAAGATGAAGTATTCGTTCTTCGTGTCGAGCCGTTGCAGGCAGCGGATGGTTTCGAGCGCCACGAAGTCCATGCCGTGTTTGTTGGGGCGGAAGATGCGCTGCGCCTCGATCGCGATTTTCATGGTCGGTTTCCGGTATTGTTTCCGGGGGCTTCGCTTCCGGCCCCGGTATGTTCGGTGTGGATGAATTTGTCTTTGGTGCCCCGCAGCCGGAAGAGGTTGGCCAGCGTCAGCAGGAACAGGACGGGCATCCGCCGGAGGGCGTGCCCCAGCCGGGCGTCGGCCTGCTCGTCGGGCAGCGCCATCGCCATGGCCAGGAGCAGCAGCAGGACGGCCACCCACCATTTTATCGAACCCATGGGTGCGCATACCGTCATAACGACGGCCCACAGGGGCACCAGCCCCAACAGCAGGATGCGCGGCGGCAGGCACCATTGCAGCAGCTTGTCGCAGTAATCCGTATTCCCCGAGAGGATTGCTCCCGGAAGCTGCCTTACGGCCGATGAAAGGGCGTAGAACTGCGCCGCTATCCAGCGCCGCCGCTGGTTGTAGTAGGCACCTTCGCCCTGTACCTTTTCGTCCAGCACGCGCACGTCGTCCAGGTAGTCGATGTAGATGCCCTGCCTCAGCAGCAGCGCTTCGAGCTCCTTGTCCTCGCCCGAAGTGGTGCAGCAGGCGATATTTTCGCGGAACCATTTGTAATCGAAGGCCATGCCCGAGCCGATCAGCGCCGAAGAGAATCCCAGCGCCACATGCCCGCGGCGGAAGATCGAGTTGTTGACCTCCTCGCTCGCTGCGTCGAGTACGGCGGTGTCCGTGTCGCGGTTCTTGGCCGTGCGGTGTGCCTGCACGGCCTGGATGCCGCTGTCGAGGGCGTCGTTCATGCGGGCGATGAACTCCCTGCCCGCCAGGTTGTCGGCGTCGAGTATCGCCACGGCCTCCGCGCCGTCCGGGCCGATTTCCCCTACGGCAAAGTTGAGCGCCCTAGCCTTGGAGCTGTTCTCGAAGGAGGCTTCCAGCACGCGGATCGGCATCCGGCGCAACTCGGCGAGCGTGGCCGGTTGCAGCCGGTCGGCGATGACGACCACCTCGTGCAGTTCCTGCGGATAGTCCTGTTGCAGCGCGGACTGCGCTGCGTGGACGATCACCGCGTCGCTTTTGTAGGCCGGGATCAGCGTCACGAACCGGCGTTGCAGCCGTGCCGGGGGATAGGTGTCCTTGCGTGCGCGCGTCGAGGCGGCCGCAAAGACGAAGAGGTAGAGTACCGGGAGTCCCAGTACGAAGATGAATATCCAGTCGAGGATGTCGAGCAGTAGCGTCATGCCGTTTTGTTTTTCAGGGTGAAGAAGCCTCCGGCACCGTGCCGTATGGCCTTTGCCAGGTCGCGGCGCCCGTGTGCCAGCGCCGCGGCGATGCTTTTTGGGTACGGCGATGCAGAGCTGGTAGGCGACGGAAAGCATCCGGGCGGTGCCGTGCAGGTTCCGCCATGCGAACAGCAACCGGTTGCGGGTCAGGTAGTAACTTCTCAGGGGACTTTGCTGTCCGCTCGTCGCGCTCTCCTTGTGGAATACCGTGCAACGGGGGTCGTAGGCTATTTTCCAGCCTTGTTCACGGATACGCACCGACCAGTCGAGTTCTTCGTAGTAGAGGAAATAGATGTCGGGCATCGGCCCGGCTTTTCGGGGTACTTCGCGCCGTACCATCATCGCCGCGCCGTGGGCGTAGGGCGTGTCGCGCGGCGTGTCGAACGACCCGTCGTCGGGCATCCCGAAGCCGATGAGCGCGTTGCGCAACGTGACGTGTGTCAGGGGCGTATATCCGGCGAACTGGATATGCCGCGGGGGAGCGAAAAACCGGATCTTCGGGCATACGGCGCCGATCGCGGGGTTGCCCGCCAGGGTTTCGCAGAGGTAATGCAGCGTATCGTCTTCGACCTCGGTGTCGTTGTTGAGCAGCAGCAGGTAATCGCCTGTCGCGGCTGCGAACCCCAGGTTGTTGCCTCCGGCGAACCCCAGGTTGCGCTCGCTGCGCAGTGCCTTGATCCCCGGGTAGCGTTCGCGCAGCATGGCCGCCTCGTCGCGGGCGGAACCGTTGTCCACCACGATGATCTCCAGCGGCGCGGTGACATGCCGCCGCAGCGATTCGACCATCGCGCAGGTGAGCCAGTAGCCATTGTAATTGACCGATATGACCGAAATCAGCGGTTTCATGCTATTCGTAATTTTCCCTTGCGTGCGGCCGTTGTGCGGACATCGCCCTGTCCAGTATCTCCTTGCGCGCCAGTTCACGGTCGAAACGCGGTGCGAGGAAGATGAAACCCATGCTCATGTAGAGGATGGCGCCCGTGGGGATCTGCCCCAGGATCTCGTTGGCATAGGCCATGACCACGATGCCCGAGATTCCCGCCGTAAGCGCCGCCGTGAATCCCCTCAGCTGGGTGTTCCTCAGTTTGAAGACCACCAGGTAGGCGCCCCGCGCCAGGATGTAGAGCAGGATGCCGATGTGCAGCAGGATGCCGACGACACCCGTTTCGACCCAGACCATCACGAACCACGAGTCGGTCGGAATCTGCGACAATGCCGCATTCGGGGCGAAGGTCTTGGCCTTGCCGCCGCCGTGTCCCAGTCCGGCGCCGAAAGGCTTGTCAGCCATCAGTTCGCGCAGTTTGGCCTGGTTTGCCAGGCGCACCTGGAACGAGGGGTCGTTTGTGTTGAAGGCGCTGCGGGCACGCCGGATAATGCTGTTTCCCTGCCCGATGGTGGTGAATTTCAGGAAGATGAAGGCTGCGATGATCAGGAAAACACCCGCGCCGATCATTTTGATGTTGCGCGACATCATGATGAAGGCCGAGTAGCCCACGAACGGTACGGCCAGTGCGCTGCGGGTTCCCGAGATCAGCATGCCGTAGCATGCCGCGGCTGCCACGAGCAGCAGGTAGAGCTTCATCCACGAGTTGCGGTAGTAGAGCGCCGAAATCGAGAATACGACCATCGACAGCCCCATCGAGCCGCCGAAATTGGCCGCGTCGCTGAAGAACGAGAAGTAGCGCACGCCGCTGTGGATGATGTGTGTCGAACGGCCGCCCAGCACGAACAGCCAGTAGTTCTCCGCGGCATTGAAGCCGAAGAATTTCTGCATGCAGGCTTTCCCGACGGCGATCAGCGTCAGCACCGACCAAACGGCGAGCATGTATTTCAGGTATTTGTACTCGGTCATCGTGAGCTGCGTGAGCACGACGATGAAGAAGAAATAGAAGGCGATCGACCGCACCGACGAGAACCATCCCGCGACCGATACCGACTCGGGGTTCACTATTTCGAGGATGCAGTAGGCCATCCAGATCGCCGCCACGACGGTCAGTCCCGAACTGGCGCGTTTCCATTCGATGGGGCGTATCAGGGCTTGCAGCGTGATAATCAGAAAGTTGTAGAAGATCAGCGCGTCGAGGATCATCCCGAACGGCAGGTCGTGGGCGTAACGCGTGAGCGCCATGATGAAATAGTTGACCACGAACAGCCCGAGCATCGAAATGGCGGGGTTGCGCAGCGTGACCCACAGGATGCACAGTGCCGCCGGGATCACCGAGACGGCCAGTCCGGCAAGCAACCCGTATTGGGTGAACGCCAGGATGAGCACGGCCACACCGGCGGCCAGCATTGCCCCGACGATGAGCCGGGGCACGCTGACCGGGGTGGTTATGCTGCCGTAGCGTTCCATGACGTGTCGCTGTTTATTTGACGGCCGTGAACCCGAACTGGCTGATCTGATACCCCAGCCTGCGGAGGCGGCTGTACGGAGGCATCAGGCCCGTGAAGGTTTGCACCACGTCGCGGCCCGCGCAGTTGAGGCAGAGTACGACGGGGGTGCGCCCCGAGAGTTTTTCTGCCTTTTCGAAAAGCAGCTGGTCGGTATCTTTCCACGTGCGGTTCGCCGGGGCGATGACGATGCTCAGCGCCGCATGGCGCAGCAACTCCTTCGGGACGGAGCTCGTGGCGAAGGGCGGGTATTCCACCAGCACCATGTCGGCCTCGGCGAGGGGAACTTCGCCCGGGGTGTCGCGCACGAAATCCCCGAGTTTCTCGGCCAGCAGGTACTCTTTGCGTTCGATGTCGAAATCCTTGTTCCACGAAACGATGCGGACTTTCATGTCCGCTTCGCGGAAGAATGCCGCCAGGTGTTCGGCGATCAGGCTCTTGCCGTCCCCGCGTTCGGTACTCAGGATATTGAGCACGTTGGGCTGTTTGGCCGGGTCGAAATAGTTGACCGCCGCATTGCCGATATAGCGGGATGCGATCTCGCGGTATTGCTTGGTAAACCTCCGTTGCCCGAAATAGGCTTTGCCGGGAAAGGCCCCGATGACCCGCCCCTTGGTGATGCGCTCGGCGCGGACTTTGTCACGCAGCGTGCGGTCGAGCAGTTCGAGCAGGATGAAGAATCCCAGTACGAACAGGAGCGTGGCGAGGCCTGCTGCGGCAACCATCATCTTGCGTTTGCTCGGTTCAGCCTCCAGGGGAAGCACCGGAGCGTTGATGATCTTCAGCGTCGCCGAAGTCATCTGCAGGTTCTTCTGCCGCAGGCGGGCCGTGTTGAGCGCCGTGAGGATCGAGAGGTAGGACTGTTCCGAGAAGTTGATTTCGCGCCCCTTGCGTTTCAGGGTCGAGCCCACGGGCGAGAACTGCGTATATTTCTGGTCGAGTTCCTGCTTGCGGAGCTTCATCACCGCCAGTTCGGCGCGGGATTTCTCGGCCAGCAGCACGGCGGCGAGCCACTCCGTCACGATCGAATTTGCCGAGAGTCCCTCCTTCGTATATTGTTGGTTGGCGATGTTCGTGGTGAGCTCCTGCAGGCTGCGGGTCTCCTCGCTCAGTTTCCTGCGTAACTGCCCCGTGTCGTTGCGGCTGGCGGGCATGGCCGTCCGGTCGGAAATACCTTCCGTGCCGTCGGTTTCGGGCTGGAAGGCCTCGGCGGCCGACAGGCGCGAATAGATGCTCCCGATCTTATGGAGTTTCTCGATGAACTCGGCGTTGTTGCGGAAAGTCTCCTGCAACCCTTCGAGCTGCCCCTCGATCGAGGCACGCAGTTTCTCGGCGCTCTCGAAGTTCAGCAGGATCTCCTCGTAGCGCAATTCGTAGTCGCGCGAGAGGGCGGCGATGTGCTTGGTCTGCTCGTCGTAGTTGATGACACGGTGCTGGACGTTGTAGTCGCGCAGCGAATCCTCCAGGTTGCGCAGGTTGTTGCCCACCCGCGCCAGTTCGGACTCGAAGTAGGCGATCACGTTGTTCGTCTCGCCGAACCGCAGGTCGCGGTACTGCTTGACGAATTCGTCGTTGAGGATAATCAGCGTGTTGTAGACGATGTACGGGTCGTCGTTCTCGTAGCTGATTTCCAGCATGTCGCTGTTGGCCAGCCTCTTGACCTTGATCTGGCTCAGCGCCTGGTAGCTGTAATACGGAGGGCTCCAGTGGAACATGCCGTAGACGTGGTTGTTATGGTCTATCTCTTCGTATTTGCGCAGATTCTCGTAAGTGTTCTTTTCCGAAGTGTGGTCGACGAGCTCCATGACGTCCGGCGGGGTTTTGCTCAGCAGGTACCGTGAAGTACGTGCCGAGAGGTACTGGTTGTCGTTGTCCGGGTCGAGATGCGTAAGCCCCTGTGCGTAGAGGCGCAGCGAGACGTTCTTGAGCGTGGACTGCGACAGGATGATGTTGATCAGGTTGTCCATCGCATTGTTGATGACGTTCCAGTCCTGGCGCGAGCCTTCGGTGGTTGTGATGTCGTATCCCGAGACGATGCCCGTGTAGATCGTCGTCGTGGACTTGTAGTTGCGCGGCTTGGTACCCATCTTTATGTAGACGAGCAGTGCGACCAGCAGCGGACAGAGTATCAGCCACCACTTGATGCGGTAAAGAAACCGCGCGGTATAGGCGATGTAATTCATAGGCTATTCGGTTTCGGGCGCTTCTTTCGACGTCCCGGGCATTGATATGGGTTTGTTGATGATCGGCGTGTGCGTGAGTATCTCGAGCCGCAGCAGGGCGTCGTTGAGGTTGCGCCGCACCTGTTCGTATTCGCGGGTCGCCGAATTTTCGAGGCTCTTCTGGCGGCTCAGCGTCTGCGCGTCGAGCTTGCCTTTGACGAAGTCCACTTCGGTCATGCGGTATTGTGCCTCGGACGTGATCTTGGCTTCGGCGGCGCTCCGCAGGATCGAGAGCTGCTCGACGGCCGTGGTGTAGGCGTCGATGATCTTCATGCGCAACTCGTCGTACCAGCGGTCGAGGTCGTACTGGGTGTTCTCGATACGCTTCTTCTGCTGCTTGATCTTGTTGCGGCGGTTGAAAATCTCGTCGAGCGGGATCGAGAACGAAGCCCCGACGTTCCACCAGCTTTGCTCGCGCCCGGTCGTGGTCGTCGTCCATATCGGGATGTTGCTGTCCTGATAATTCTGGTTGTAGATGTCCGACGATCCGTAGTTGTAGTTGGCGTTGAGCTTGAAATTGCGCATCCAGTTGCGGCGCACGGTTTTCAGTTCGCGCTCCTCGATTTCGCGGTTCGACTCGTAATAGCCGACCTGCGGTGCATGGCGCGCATTCTCCATCAGTACGTGGAGCGGGGGCAGCTGCATGTCGATGTAATCTTCCGGAGTAAGCCGTTGCAGGTCGCTGTATTCGAATTCGGGTGGCGTAGGCTCGCTTTGCGCCGTTGCGGCGACAGCAGCCAGCAGCAGCCAGAGTGTGAAGACGGCCCTTTTCATATGTTGCTGGGTTTTAAACATTTTCTTTCTGTATGAATGCGGTGAACGTGCGCAGGATTATTTTCAGGTCGAACCACGGCGACATCCTGCGGGCGTATTCGATGTCGAGCTGCTTGCGCTGTTCGGGCGAGAGTTTCCCCGCCTGCCCGCGTTTTTCGACCTGCCACAGTCCCGTGAGGCCCGAGGGGCACATGAACCGTTCGATATATTCGTCGCTCGTGAGGCGTTCGGCCTCGTAGAGGGGCAACGGGCGGTTGCCCACGACCGACATGTCGCCCCGCAGGATGTTGAAGAGCTGCGGGAGTTCGTCGATGCTGTATTTGCGCAGGAAACGCCCCAGGCGCGTGATGCGGGGGTCGTTCTCGATCTTCACGAACGCGTTTTCCTGTTCGGTTTCCAGCTGGTGCTGATGGGCCTCCTCGGGGATCACGAAATCGTCTGCATAGAGCATGCCGTTTTCGGTGTCCGCCAGCAGTTTGCGGATCTCTTCGTCGTCGAGCGTCATCTTCGCGTCGTCTTCCGCGGCGGGTGCCGAGGCATACTGGTTCAGATCCTCCAGCTCCTTGAGCCGCCGGTCGGCGTCGGAGCGCATCGAGCGGAACTTCAGGAAATCGAAGATCCGGTAGTTGCTTCCCACGCGTTTCGACTTGTAGATGACCGGCCCCGGGCTGTCGAGTCTGACGGCCACGGCCACGGCTATGAGCAGGGGCGAGAGCAGGAGGATCGCCGAGAGCGATGCCGCGATGTCGAACGCCCGTTTCCAGAGCGGCATGCGGAACAACCGTACTTCGTTCCCGGCGCCTGCGACGGGTTTGCGGACGAATGTATAGTCGGTCATGAATTGCAGTGTGCGGAGGAAATCTGCGCGCGATATGTCGCCCGGCACGGCGCTGTTCACGCCGGCTCCGAGGTACGCACGCCGCTCCTCCCCGGTCAGCCGCCCCGAGGTGATGAGGACGATGCCGGCGCCCGGGAACCAGGAACGCAGGAAGCGGATGCTGCGGATGTCCTCCTCGCCCTGCTGTTCGTAGAGGATGAAGGCGTGGTCGTCCTTGAGCGGCATGAGCTTGCCCATGGCTGCGCCGATATCCCCTGCGATACGCATCTGTCCCTCGGTCAGCTCCGTGAAACGGGCCGTGTGGTTGCCTCTGCCTTTGATGTAGATGACGGGGTACTTCAATCCAAAATCTTTTTAATCCTTATTTTGAGTTCCTGCGGGTTGAACGGTTTGACGATATAGTCTTCCGCACCCTCTTCCAGCAGGCGGATGCGTTCCGAGGTGCTGTCCTCGCTCGAAAGCATCACGACCGGGATCTGCTTGAAGAGTTCGTTGAGCTTGAGGTATGCCAGGAATTCGTCGCCGCGCATTTCGGGCATGCGGATGTCCGAAATAATCAGGTCGGGCATGTTCCCCCGCGAGAGCCACTCGATGGCCTGCGGCGGGTTCTGCATGTAAAAACATTCGTAATCCTGGTGGAGGTATGCGAAAAGGATTTTTGCGATTTGCTCCTTGTCGTCTACGATCAGTACTTTCTTGCGGTTCATGTTCGGCGGTTCGTTGTCATCGGGTTTTTCCGGAACGGGAAGCGTCGCATGCTCGTTGTCCGGTTCCGGGCGGTTGTTTATTTAAATTTACCTGGAATTCCGGAGCGGGCGTTGCAAACCGTGTCGTTTCCCGCTCCTGATCCGGATACCCCGTGCAAATATCGGTAAAAAAATTGGCATTATAAACTTTTAAGGTAATTTATATGTCAAAAACGCCCGGATTTCCCGTCCTGTTTTCGGGGTGCTGTTAATTTTTAAAGGGAAATATTTTATTATTAATCAAAAAAATGGTATTTTTGTGCAATTGTCCGGTCTTTGCCGCTGTCGGGCGATTTTGTTAAACCGATGAAGCGATGGAGTGTGACAATAGTGTAAATCCGGTCGGCAACCGTCCCCGCTTGCTGGTTGCCGAGGATAATCCGAGTAATTATAAGCTCGTCGAGGTGTTGCTGCGCCGTGATTACGACCTGTTGCACGCCTGGAACGGAGAGGAGGCCGTCGCCTTGTTCGCCGACTGCCGCCCCGACTTGGTGCTGATGGATATCAACATGCCCGTCATGGACGGCTATGAGGCGCTTCGGGGCGTGCGGGAGATTTCGCCCGACGTCCCCGTTATCGCACTCACGGCCTATGCGTTCGAAACCGACCGCTACCGCATGTTCCAGGCCGGTTTCAACGAATGTCTTGCCAAACCTCTGCGGGCGGATGAACTCCGTACGCGGATTGCGGCGCTGCTTTCGCGATAGAAAGGGAAACTATGACCAGGAACCCAATGAAAAAAAATCGGATATTTCTTCTTCTGTGTTGCGCCCTGTTGCCCGCATTGCTTCGGGCTCAAGCGCCGCAGGAGAGGGAGAGTATCCTGATTATTTCCTCGTATAATCCGGATACGCGCCGCATGTCGGGCTTCATCGCCGAGTTCGAACGCAACATCATGGCTTCGGGCATCCCGTGCGATATCTATGTCGAAACGCTCGAATGCAAGAGCATCAACGACGCACCCATCTGGATGTCGCAGACCGAGAACATGATTTCCCGGTATGAGAACAAGGGGCTTCGCGCCATCGTCCTGCTGGGGCAGGAGGCATGGGCATCGTTCGTCTCGCTGGGGCATATCCCCAAGGATGTAATGTGCTTCTGCTGCTATGTCAGTTCCAACGGCATCGTGCTCCCGCCGCCGGAGGACAGTCTCGGCATGTGGCTGCCCCCTTCGATCAATTACATGAACATGACGGACAGCCTGAACAATGTGGGCGGTATGCTCAACAAGTATGACGTCCGCCGCAATATCGAGCTGGTTCGTTCGCTTTTTCCCGAAGCCGAGAACATCGCCTTCATCTCGGATAACACCTACGGGGGTATTTCCCTCCAGGCGCTCGTACGCGAGGAGATGAAAAACTATCCCGACATGAACCTTGTGCTGGTGGACAGCCGCGAGGGGGATGATGCGATGCATGAGACCTATGCCTCGCTGTCGCACCGTTCCGCGGCGATACTCGGAACCTGGCGTGTGGGCCGCGACGGGGAGTACCTCATGCAGCGTTCGCTCAACGACCTGGTGCAGTTCAATCCGCGCATACCGGTCTTTTCGATATCCCAGATCGGCATCGGCGACGTGGCTGTGGGTGGCTATGTCCCCAAATACGAGAACGCCGCCTCGGTCATCGCATCGCAGATCAAGGAGTATTACGCCTCGGGGAAGATAGACGGGACGCATTTCCGCCTTACGGACGGCCAGTACCTCTTCGATTCGCGCAAGCTCAAGGAGTTGAAGATTGCCGAATACGCCCTTCCCAAGGGCAGCGTTATCGAGGATACGGTGGCTGCCAAACTCTCGAAATATTCCCATTACATCGAGTTGCTCGTGGCGGGTATCGTACTGCTGGTGCTGCTGCTGGTTTTCGTTGCGGCGCTTTTCCTGCGCACGCGGCGTCTCAAGCGCACGCTCGAAGAGCGCGAGGGACAGCTGGTGGTCGCCCGCGAGAAGGCCGAAGAGTCCGACATGCTCAAATCGGCGTTCCTGGCCAATATGAGCCATGAGATCCGCACGCCGCTCAACGCCATCGTGGGCTTCTCGTCGCTGATGCAGGGCGAAGAACTTTCGCAGGAGGAGCGTGCCGAGTACTGCGCCATCGTGGTCAACAATTCCGAGATGCTGCTCACGCTGCTGAACGACATCCTCGACATTTCGTCGCTCGAATGCGGCAAGATCAAGTTCAACTGCTCGTCCGAGGAGATCGTGCAGGTCTGCCAGCATGTGCTCATGACGACCGCCCATACGCGGCAGGAAGGTGTCGAGGGGCGTCTCGAATGTGCCGTGGGTTCCTACATGCTTGTAACCGATGTCCACCGCTTGTCGCAGATTCTGATCAACCTGCTCACCAACGCCGGCAAGTTCACTTCCCGGGGGAGTATCACACGCGGCGTGGAGATAGACGAGGCACACCGCGAAGTGCTCTTTTCGGTAGCCGATACGGGCCCCGGTATTCCGCTCGACAAGCAGGAGATGGTCTTCAACCGTTTCGAGAAACTCGACGGCAACAAGAAGAAGGGCACGGGCCTCGGCCTTGCCATCTGCCGCCAGATAGCCATGATCTTCGGTGGCCGCATCTGGGTCGATCCGACCTATACCGCCGGTGCGCGTTTTGTCTTTGCCCATCCGATCGACATCCGTTTCCCGGAGGATGGAGAGAACCGTGGGGGGTGAGCCCTCTGGAAACGCCCGGATCCTCAAGGTGATGGGGGAAGGCCGCCTCGTTTGCGATCGGAAATGAGCCCTCTGAGTGTGGAATTTCCGCTTGGTTCCAGCTTGTTCCGCAGATGTGTAGAACACCGCGTGAGGCGGGGTGTGTGATGCGGTGGACAGCGTTGCCGCGATATGGCAAAAAGACCCGTACGGGTCTTTTTTTTGTGCCTTCCCGTCGGAGATGCTTCCCCCGAAGTTATGGCTTCCCGGCCGGGACTGTGCCCGCTTCGGATAATATTCCGGGCGGATTTGCTGTAACCTTCCTGGTGCATTTTTTCGCCTGCCCGGACTTGTTTTGTTACCTTTGCGCCGCGAAGCCGGGGCGGTTGCCTCCAATGCGTTCGGATGCGCCGGTTACGGCTCCGGCCGTCGCAAGACCCCGGGGCAGGCGGAGTTGCCGGGGCGTTGTGGAATAATTCCACACGGATGTAGAATTATTCCACAGATTTTTGTATATATTTGATTTGGTATTTGGTAGATATTTTGCTGTCAATAAATGTTTTAATGGGCTGCCTGCAATTCTGGCGCAAGGTTTGAACCCCGTTTTGCTGCCCCCAATGATATTAGTGCTTTATGAAATTTGATAAATTGAAACCGAATTTGCAGGAGCTGAACCTGAACGGTGTGAAAAAAGCGGCCTCCCGTGTCGCCCATGTCCGGATAAGACTGAGCCGAGGCCAGTGGATCGGAGTCATTGCCGGCCTTGTGGTCGTGACGGTGTTGCTCGTCATCCTGCTCCGGCCGCGTCCCGCCGCAGTCGTCCTGCCTGTCGTGGCGGTGGAACCCGTAACGACCGAAGACGTCAATATCTATGGCGATTACGTAGGCCGCATCCGCGCCCAGCAGTTCGTCGAAATCCGCGCCCGCGTCGAGGGCTACCTCGAAAAGATGCTCTTCGCCGAAGGTACCTACATCAGGAAGGGGCAAACCCTCTTCGTGATCGACCCCCGGGTCTACCGGGCGCGCGTGGACAAGGCCAAGGCGCAGCTGAACAAGGCCCGGGCGCAGGCGCTGAAAGCCAAGCGCGACCTCGACCGTATCCGTCCGCTCTTCGAACAGAGTGCCGCCAGCCAGCTCGAACTCGACAATGCCACGGCGGCTTACGAGAGTGCCGTGGCCGACGTGGCCGTCGGCGAGGCCGACCTCACGCAGGCGCAGATGACCCTGGGCTATACCTCCGTGCAGTCGCCTATTTCGGGTTATATCTCCGAACGCAACGCCGACATCGGTACGCTCGTGGGACCGAACGGCAAATCGCTGCTGGCGACGGTGGTGAAGAGCGATACGGTGCGCGTCGATTTCAGCATGACGGCGCTGGACTACCTGCGCAGCAAAGCCCGCAACGTCAACCTCGGGCACCGCGATTCGACCCGCAAGTGGGATCCCTACATCACCGTGACCCTGGCCGACGGTTCGGAATACCCCTACCGCGGCCTGGTCGATTTCGCCGACCCGCAGGTCGATCCGCAGACGGGTACCTTCTCCGTGCGAGCCGAGATGGCCAACCCCGACCATATCCTGCTGCCGGGGCAGTTCACCAAGGTGCGGCTGCTGCTCGACGTGCGTGAGGATGCCGTTGTCGTGCCGTCGAAGGCTATCGAGATCGAGAAGGGCGGCGCCTACATCTACGTGGTGCGCCCCGACAGCATCGTCGAGAAGCGTTTTGTCGAGACGGGCCCCGAATGGGGCAACAACATCGTCGTCGAACGCGGCCTGGTGCGGGGCGAGGATATCGTCGTCGAGGGCTACCATAAACTCCAGCACGGCATGAAAGTCGAACCGGTCGCTCCGCGCCGCGATGAGGAGGCCGAAAAACAACAGTAGCCTATGAAAGCGGACTTCTTTATCGACAGGCCCGTCTTTTCGACGGTGCTGTCCATCATCATCGTGATCGTGGGTTTCATCGGCCTGGCACTGTTGCCCGTCGACCAGTATCCCCAGATCGTACCTCCCGTAGTGCGTATCTCGGCGTCGTACCCAGGTGCCGATGCGCAGACCGTGACGCAGGCCGTGGCGACGCCCATCGAGCAGGAGCTGAACGGTACTCCCGGCATGATCTACATGGAGTCGTCGAGCTCCAACTCGGGCGGTTTCTCCGCCACGGTGACCTTCGACATTTCGACGGATCCCGACCTGGCGGCCGTGGATATCCAGAACCGGCTGAAGAAGGCCGAGGCGCGCCTTCCTGCCGAAGTGGTGCAGAACGGCATCTCGGTCGAGAAGCAGGCGGCCAGCAAACTGATGACCATAACCCTGCTTTCGTCCGACCCCAAGTTCGATGAAATCTACCTTTCGAACTATGCGACGCTCAACGTGCTGGACATGTTGCGCCGTGTTCCCGGAGTGGGCAGCGTTTCGAACGTCGGCAGCCGTTATTACGCCATGCAGATATGGGTCATGCCCGACAAACTGGCCGACCTTGGGCTGACGGTCAAGGATTTGCAGACGGCGCTCAAAGACCAGAACCGCGAGTCTGCCGCCGGCGTGCTGGGGCAGGCCCCCATGAACGGCATCGACGTGACGATCCCCATCACGGCGCAGGGGGCGTCTGTCGTCTGTCAGCGAATTCGAGGACATCGTCGTGCGTGCCAACCCCGACGGGTCGATCATCCGCCTGAAAGACGTGGCGCGTATCTCGCTCGAAGCTTCGTCCTATAATACCGAGAGCGGCATCAACGGCGGGAACGCCGCCGTGCTGAATATCAACATGCTGCCCGGAGCCAATGCCATGGAGGTGGCGGCGCTGGTCAAGGCGGCCATGGAGGAGATCAGCCACAACTTCCCCGAGGGCATCGGCTACGAGATTCCGTTCGACATGACGACCTACATCTCGGAGTCGATCCACCATGTCTACCAGACATTGTTCGAAGCGTTGCTGCTGGTGATTCTGGTGGTCTTCCTTTCGTTGCAGAACTGGCGCGCGACGATCATCCCGATCGTCGCCGTGCCCATCTCGCTGATCGGTACCTTCGGCGTGATGCTCGTTTTCGGGTTCTCGCTCAATATGCTCACCCTCCTGGGCCTCATCCTCGCCATCGGCATCGTGGTCGACGACGCCATCGTGGTGGTCGAGAACGTGGACCGCATCATGAACGAGGAGCACCTTTCGCCTTACGAAGCGACGAAGAAGGCGATGGGCAGCCTGAGCGGCGCACTGATCGCCATGTCGCTGGTATTGTGCGCCGTGTTTGTCCCGGTGAGTTTCCTTTCGGGCATTACGGGCCAGCTCTACCGCCAGTTCACCATCACCATCGCCGTGTCGGTGGTCATCTCGACCGTCGTGGCGCTGACGCTCAGCCCCGTGATGTGCGCGCTTTTTCTGCGTCCCGAAGGCGAGGGGAAGAAAAACCGCTTTTTCCGCCGCATCAACCTCTCCCTGGCGACGGGCAACAAGTTTTACGGCCGCATGATCCAGGGGGCGCTGAAACATTCGCGCCGCATGTTCGCCGCCTTCGGCATCGTGCTGATCGGAATCTGGCTGATGAACAGGCTCGTGCCGCAAAGTTTCATGCCGCAGGAAGACCAGGGCTACTTCACCGTCGAACTGGAGTTGCCCGAGGGGGCGACGATCGAACGTACCCGCGAGGTGACCGACCGCGCGATGAAGTTCCTGATGGCCGACCCCGACGTGGAGTACGTGCTCAACGTCACGGGTTCCAGTCCCCGCGTGGGTACCAACCAGGCGCGCAGCCAGCTGACCGTGATCCTCAAACCGTGGGGCGACCGCGACTCCGAGGGGCTGAGCTCCGTGATGCAGCGCGTGCGCACCGAACTCTCGCGCTACCCCGAAAGCAAGGTATACCTTTCGACGCCCGCCGTGATTCCCGGCCTGGGCAACTCGGGCGGTTTCGAGATGGTGCTCGAAGCGCGGGGCAATACGACCTACCAGGATTTGCAACATGCCGTGGATACGCTGATGTATTATGCTTCGCAGCGTCCCGAATTCACGGGGCTGGCATCGTCCATGCAGGGCGACATTCCGCAGCTCTATTTCGACGTCGACCGCGACAAGGCGCAGCTGCTGGGTGTCTCGATGTCCGACATTTTCTCGACGATGAAGGCCTTTACGGGGTCGATCTACGTCAATGACTTCAATATGTTCAACCGCATCTACCGCGTTTACATCCAGGCCGAGGCTCCCTACCGTGCGCAGCGCGACAACCTGAACCTCTTTTTCGTGCGCGGAGCGGGCGGTGTGATGATCCCGATCACTTCGCTCGGGACGACACACTATACGACGGGCGCAGGCAACATCAAGCGTTTCAACATGTTCAACTCGGCCACCATTTCCGGTGAGGCCGCGCACGGCTACAGTTCGGGGCAGGCGATGGGCGTACTGGAAGAGCTCGTCCGAAAGCACTTGCCCGCGTCGATCGGCATCGAGTGGAGCGGCCTTTCCTACCAGGAAAAGCATGTCGGCGGGCAGACCGGCCTGGTGCTGGCGCTGGCCTTCCTGTTCGTCTTCCTGTTCCTCGCGGCGCAGTACGAAAGCTGGTCGGTGCCCGTGGCCGTCATCCTGTCGCTCCCTGTGGCCGGTATCGGCGCCTACCTGGGTATCTGGATCTGCGGGCTGGAGAACAATATCTATTTTCAGATTGGACTGGTGATGCTCGTGGGCCTGGTGGCCAAGAACGCCATCCTGATCGTGGAATTTGCCAAGGAAGAGGTTGAGAAAGGCCGTGACGTGGTCTCCGCTGCGCTCACGGCGGCGCACCTGCGTTTCCGCCCGATCGTCATGACCTCGCTGGCTTTCATCCTCGGCCTGCTGCCGCTGGTCTTCGCTTCGGGGCCGGGCTCGGCGAGCCGCCAGGGGATCGGGACGGGCGTCTTTTTCGGCATGCTGGTCGCCATTACGGTAGGCATTGTCTTCGTGCCCTTCTTCTTCGTGTGGATTTACCGGATTAAAGAAAAACTGAAACGATGAAACGACTTGCGATATTACTTATGATATTGGCCGCTGCCGCTGGATTGGGCTCCTGCTCGGCCGTGCGTCACTGCAAGGCGCCCGAGGTCGACTTCCCGGCGGCTATCGCCGGGGGTGCTGCGGCCGATTCGCTCGCCATCGCCGACATGGAGTGGTGGCGGTTTTATGGCGATTCGACCCTGTGCAACATCATCCGTCATACGTTGGCCAACAACAAGGACATGCTTGCCGCGGCGGCGCGTGTCGAGCGGATGCGCCAGCTTTACCGCATCGGCAAGGCCGACCGCCTGCCGTCGGTGTCGGGAACGGTCTACGCCGATCACGAAACCAACGACTATGCGGGCGAGGAGCCGAGCCGCGACCCCGAATTCGGCGCCAAGGCTACCGTGAGCTGGGAGCTCGACCTGTGGGGAAATCTGCGCTGGGCCAAGCGCAAGGGCGGTGCCGAATACCTCGCATCGGTCGAGGACAGGCGTGCGATGCAGATGACGCTCGTGGCGGAGGTCGCCGCCGCCTATTTCCGGTTGATGGCGCTCGACAACGAGCTTTCCATCGTGCGGCGTACGCTCATCACGCGCAGCGAGGGTGCTTACCAGGCGCAGTTGCGTTTCGAGGGCGGCCTCACCTCTGAAACGGTCTTCCAGCAGGCGAAAGTGGAGTACGCCTCTACGGCGGCGCTGATCCCCGACCTCGAACGCAAGATCGAGGTCATGGAAAACAGCATTTCGCTGCTCATGGGCGAAAATCCCGACTGGCGGGTCGTGCGCAGCAAGATGAATACCGAGGCGGAGTTCGCCGAGTCGCTTCCCGTGGGGTTGCCGTCGGAATTGCTCCTGCGGCGTCCCGACGTGCGGGCTTCTGAGCAGCAGCTTCGTGCGGCGATGGCCGCCGCGGGCATGGCCTACGCCGACCGCTTCCCGCGCATCGTGTTCAACCTGACGGGCGGCTGGGAAAACGACGATGTGAGCGGGTTTTTCCGCTCGCCGTTCTCGTATGTCGCGGGTACGCTCGCCTCGCCGATCTTCGGGTTCGGCCGTAAACAGGCCCGGTACAAGGCCGCGCTGGCCGCCTACGACGAGGCCCGGCTGGGGTATGAACAGAAGGTGCTGACGGTTTTCAAGGAGGCCAACGACGCCGTGGTCAGTTATCGCAGCGTCCGCCGGACGGCCGCGCTGAAGGTTAACCTGCGCGACGCGGCCCGGAAATATGTCGAACTCGCCCAACTGCAATACCGGGGCGGAAGCATCAATTATATCGACGTGCTGGATGCCCAGCGCCGCTATTTCGACGCCCAGATCGGGGTCAGCAATGCCGTGCGCGACGAGCACCTGGCACTGGTCGACCTGTATAAAGCCCTGGGTGGCGGCTGGGCGGAATAACCCTGCCGGTTTCTTTGGTTTATCGCTATGCCCGGATCCGCGCGGATCCGGGCTTTTATTTCCGGGACGCCGTTTCGGGGAAGATGTCACGAAAACTCTTTTTGCCATGCTCCTACGAAACGTCCTTTCCCGGGAAAGTTCTTACCGCCGGGCCGTGATTCGGAGTCAGGGAATCGGAATAGTGCCGGCCTGCCGATGCCCTTGTGCGGGTCAGATCAATCCCTGGCTTTTTTCTTTCCCCATTTGGGGCGGATGTCGAGGAATATTTCGAAATTTATCCCCGGCATGGGGCGTCCCAGCACGGAAACATACTCTTCGTCGAAGAGGTTTTTGACGGCGGCCTTGACCGAAAGATCGGCCCAGCGCGCGGAAAACAGCTTTTCGAGTGTCACGTCGTTCATCAGGTAGTAGGGGACGTTGCCCGTGTAGGTGAAGGCGTTGCTCGTCATGGTGAACCGCTCGCTGTAATAGCACCACTTGTATAGCAGGCGCCAGCTTTTGTAGGCCAGACGCCCCGTCACCGCGGCCGAATATACGGGCACGTAGGGAGTTGCCTGCCCAATGACCGGTCGCCCTTGCTGAACGCTTCGCCCCGGTTGACCGAGGGCGTCCACGAGAAGTTGCCGTCCAGCCCCAGCTGCCACTCCTTGGAGAGCATACGGTCGTACCCGGCTTTCAGTTCCACGCCGTAAGCGTGTACGTCCTTCATGTTGAGCGGCGTCCAGTAGTTGGTGTTGCCGCCCAGCGGCAGCCAGAGAATCCAGTCGTCGATGTAGGAATCGAACCATGTCGCCTCGCCGTGCAGCGAATATACTCCTTCCTTCCCTATGGCAAACGATATCCCGCCGTCGTACGAGAACCCCGATTCCGGCACGAGGTCGGTGTTCCCGCCCGGCTGGAAGTAGAGGTCGTTGAGCGTGGGATAACGGTAGTTGCGCGATACGGAGGCTTTTGCCCGGATCGTCCCGCGTTTCGAGATCAGGTAGTCCGCATAGAACGCCGGGATGAGCGGCGTCCACTGCGCGCCGTACATCTCTTCGCGCAGCGTGACGGACAGCCCCAGCCGTTCGGTGGGCATCCATTTGGCCGTGATGCTGGCCGAAAGCTCCGTGCGCGCGTGGTCGTACCCGACGGTCTTTCGGTTCATGTCCTGCGAGATGATCCTGCGGTCGTTGTTCGTGACGAAATGCTGGTGCAGGTCGGCCTGTGCCGTGAAGAGCCATTTGCGGCCTATGTAGTATTCCCCTTCGCCCGAGACGAAGAGCGTGTGGTACCAGTTCCGGGAGTTGGTCATGTATTCCAGTTTCCCGTTGCCCACGTCGTTGGCGTAGTCGTAGGCGAACCAACTGTAAATGTATCCGGCCTTGGCCGCGACTTTCCAGTTCCGGCGCAGGTGATCCCACGACAGCACGCTGCGCAGCGTGCGTTCGCGCTGTTCGTTGATGAATTTCTTCGGATCGCCGTAATCGGTCGTCATGCGCCCCAGCCCGCGCTTCGAGGCGATCAGCCAGGCGTTCAGGCCGAACCGGTCTCCGTTGCCCGTGTTGTAATAGGCCTCCTGCAACAGGTGGAAGTCGCGGAAAGCTCCGTCGTCGTGCTTTTCGCGGGGATAGTACGAACCGATGATGTTGTGCTCGTCGTCGTAGATGTTTTCCTTCTTGTCGTGGTTCCGGTAGGAATATTCGTTGGGGGACGACGAATATACCACGCGCGTGGAGGTCTGCCAGCGGTCGTTGCCGTAGGTGAGACGCAGGAATTCGTCCGTCGTCCAGAATGACCCGATGCCCTGGGTGTATTGCAGCCCGAAGCCCTGCGTATCGGCGGGTTTGGTCGCCAGCATGACCGCACCGCCCAGGCCGCCGCCCGTGACGTTGACCGACGAGGTGCCGTGCAGCAGTTGTGCGTCGTCGACGAAGTAGGAGGGAATCATCGAGAAATCGGTCATGCCCAGCATCGGCGAGTTGATGCGCATGCCGTTCCACACCACCTGCGTATGCGAAGGGCCCGTGCCGCGGAATGCGACCGTCGAAAGCGTCGCCCGTCCGTATTGCTTGATGAAGATCGACGAATTGAATGTCAGCACGTCGGCCATCGACAGGGCAATGTTCTCGTGCAGGACGAGCGTGTCGAGCTGCGTTTTCTGAACGCCTATTTCTTTCATGGGTTTCACGCCCGTCACCCCGACTGCGCGGATGGGCAACACCAGCGACGGATTCTCGTTCCACCACCCTCCGTCCGACGGCGCCTTGTCCTGGGCGGCGGCGCTCCACCAGAGGGCGATGCTGAACAGCGGGATTAGGAGTCTCTTCATTGCTTCGCGTGTTTGTCGGGTTATCGTTTCCAGCAGAAAGCGCCCGGGGTGACGCCCGCGTAAAATTCGTCTACCGCGTCGCCGTCGGCCGTATAACGGTAGACGATCCCCTGCTGCTGGTAGTCGATGGCATCGGCCACGTAGACGTCGCCGTTGTCCGGGTCGACCGTCAGCCCGTAATATTTCGTCTCCCGGTATTCGAGGAACGGGCGCGCCGGGAGCTGCTCGGCGGCTACGGGCATGCGCCAGACATCCTTGTTGATCCAGTACAGCGTGTCGCGCGTGCCGTTGAGCTGCACTTCCGAGGGTGCATCCCCCTCTCTGAAACGGAACTGCTTTTCCAGGCGGAACGAGGCGGCGTCGATGCGGTACAGTGCCGGAACATCATATCCGTAGAGGCTGCCTTCGTAACCGCCGTCGGTGATCGTCCACAGCTTGTCGTTGGCATCCAGTACCAGCGATGTGGGTTGTACGCCGACAACCAGTTCGTCCACCACCCTGTCGGTTCGGGTGTCGATCTTCAGCAGCCGGTTCTGGTACGACCAGCAGTTCACGTAGACGTATTGCCCGTACTGTACCATCTGCTCGGTCGATCCCGATCCGGGTGTCATGCCGGGACACTCGATGTAGCCCGTGATCTCGTACCGCCTGGGGTTGACGATGAAAATGCGGTTGTCCCAAAGCTGGGTCACATAGGCCTTTTCGTCGGAGACGAAGTGGATGTACCGCGGCGAGGTGAGGTTCGTGATGCGGCCTACCTCCTTGAATGTACGGAGGTCGATTGCGAAGACGACATGCGAATTGTTCACGACGATCCATCCCAGATCGTTGTGGATGGTCATCGACTGTGCCACGTCGCCCAGCTTCATGGCGTTGGCACGGTAGAAAACCTCGTTCTCGACCTTTTTCGTTGCCGGGTCGTAATAGGAGAGCGTGGCGTTGCCGTACTGGAAATTTCCCTCGTTGGTGATGAACAACCCCGGCCCCGTCGCGGCGAACTCTTCCATGTCTGCGTAGTCCCACTTCATGCAGCCTCCCAGTGCCGGCAGGCACAGGATCACGGGCAGGATATGTCGTAAAATCCGTTTCATGCGTCGAAAATTAAAGAAACGGCCGGCCCCTCCTCTTCCCTGGTGCGGGGCTGCGGCCGGCTGCATCGGACGTCCGGTGCGGCCTTCGTATTTGTCAAACTGATTTTACATCCGGGAATATGCCTTGCCGGCAGGCTCTTCATGCCGATCACGATCCATTCCCCTGGATTGTAAAATCATTGCAACGGCAGGTCTTCTGACTCGTTCCCGTCGAGACGCCTTCCCGGCCGGACTGGGGCCAGTGGCAAAAGATTGTCAGGACTTGTTGTGCCATTTCGGGTGGCAGGAACTCACAGCAGAGGGAACTGTTGCCGATTTTCACGGCATTCCCTTTTAATCGGTCAGGGGATTGCGGAACCCCTTTGCGAACCATTGCGCAACAAAAGTATAAAAAATTCGGGTTCGCAAGGCCTTATAACGAAAAAAGGTCGCCGTATGGCGACCTTTCCGAGCCGAAACCGGGACTTGAACCCGGGACCTCTTCATTACGAGTGAAACGCTCTACCAACTGAGCTATTTCGGCTTGCCGAGAACATTAAGCTCTCTTTGGGATTGCAAATATCTGAAAAAAATATTTTTCTCGCAACAATTTTCGGAAAATTCTCGCATTTCTTGCTATATTCGCGTCAAAACTAACCGAAAACAGACCGGGTTATGATTACTTTCCTGGGGTGCCTGGGGCTCCTCGTGGCAGCATATTTCACCTACGGACGCTATCTCGAACGCCTGTGCGGCGTGGATGCTGCGCGGCCTGTGCCTTCGGCCACGTCGTTCGACGGGGTGGATTATATCCCGATGCCGATGTGGAGGACTTTCCTCATACAGCTGCTCAATATCGCGGGGCTGGGGCCGATTTTCGGTGCCGTGCTGGGGGCGGCATACGGCCCCGTGGCATTCCTGTGGATTACCTTCGGCGGTATCTTCATGGGGGCGGCGCACGACTTCATCGCCGGGATCGTCTCGCTGCGCAGCAACGGTGCGAGTTTGCCCGAGACCGTCGGCACCTACCTCGGGCCGGGGATAAAACAACTTATGCGCATCTTTTCCGTGGGGCTGATGGTGCTCGTCGGCGCTGTCTTCCTGTCGCAGCCCGCTTCGCTGATCGCCAACCGCATCGAGGCCCCGTCGCTGTCGGGTATCGCCTTCGGCGGGTTCTCGTGGTTGCTGCTCATCATTCTGGGCGTCATTCTCGTTTATTATATCGTGGCGACCCTGCTGCCCGTCGATAAGATTATCGGACGCATCTATCCGGTTTTCGGCTGCGCACTGCTTTTCATGGCGCTGGGAATCCTCGCCGTATTGCTTTTCAGCGGCAAATATACGATCCCCGAGTTTACCTCCCTGGAAAATTGCATTGCCGACCCGGAGCGGTTTCCGATCGTGCCGATGCTCTTTACGACCATCGCCTGCGGCGCGATTTCGGGCTTCCACGCCACGCAGTCGCCGCTGATGGCACGCTGCCTGCGCTCCGAACGGCAGGCCCGCCCCGTGTTTTACGGCGCCATGATCTCCGAGAGCATCATCGCGCTGATATGGGCGGCCATCGCCATGGCCTTCTGGAACGGTGCCTCCGGGCTGAATGCCGCGATTGCGGAATATGGCGGGCAGGCGGCCGTGATGGTCGATGTCATCGCCCGCACTACGCTGGGCGAAGTGCTGGCCGGACTGGTGATCTTCGGGGTTGTGGCCTGCGCCATCACCTCGGGCGATACGGCGTTCCGTTCGGCACGGCTGATCGTGGCCGATTTCATGGGGCTCGAACAGCGCAGCCTGCGCAAGCGAATCTATATCAGCATCCCGCTCTTCGCTGCGGGGCTGGTCATTATTTTCTGCCTGCCGTTCGAGGCCATGTGGAGCTATTTCGCATGGATGAACCAGACACTGGCGATGGTCACGCTGTGGATGATTACGGCCTACCTGAACAAACGGGGCCGTAACCGCTGTGTGGGGCTCCTGCCGGCGCTGGTCATGACCTACGTCTGCATGTCCTATGTCTTTATATCGCCGCTTATGTGCGGCATGCGCGACCGGGCAGCGGCCTACCTGCTGGGCGGCGCGCTGACACTCGCTATACTGATAACCATGATTTTTAAAATGCGCCGCGATGCAAAAAGCATATCTTAACCCCACGCCCGACCAGACTTTCGAAATCGTCGGCGAAGGGCCGTATAATTTCACCAGGGTTTTGGCACACACCCGTGAGCTGGAGGCCGCGGGGAATGTCGAAGATGCCTGCAATGAACGTTACCAGGCATTCCAGCGGCTTGCGGGGTTGCTGCCCGAAGACGAAGAGATCAACCTCGAATGGAGCCACCGCAATTCGCAGTCTGCGCTCGAACTGATCCGTGCCTCGGCCATCGACCACTTTCTGATCAACGATTTCGAGATGTCTGCGGCGCTGCTGGAGATGCTCCTGGAGCTGGATCCCGAAGACCACCTCGAGGGGAGCGAACTCTTGGCGTTCGATTACCTGGCGATGGACGAGCAGGAACTGTTCGACGAAGTGATAAACGACGTTTCGGACAAATGTGCCAGCCGCGGGATATTGCTGCTCTGGTCGGCATTCCGTCGTGAAGGGACGCTTCCCGAAGGGGAGTTGCTGCATTTCAAGACGCGGTTTGCGCCTTTCTTCCGGGAATTTACGGCCGCTGAGCACCCTGCCGACGATGCTTACCTGCGGGATATCGAGGGCGAACGTCCCTCCGTGCAGGCGCAGGCGCGCGAACTTTGGTTGCAGACCGAGAACCTGTGGGTATTGTGGCCCGGGTTTATCGCTGCGCTGCAGGCTGCGCAGTAGGCCGCAGGTGTGTCCGCTATTCTTCGCAGGCTTCGGCAGGGCGGGGTTGTTGCCGGCTGCGATTCGCATAGGCCATGCGACGTTTGAAATGTCCTTCGGTGGCGCGTTTGTAGCCCTCGGTGTGCTTTTCCTTGGTGTAGGCTGGCAGGTGCCCGGTTCCCCGTGCGAGCCCGTTGCGCTTATTTCTCTTTTTTGTCGCGTACCAGCTCCTTGAAGCAGTGTCGGCAGATGGCTTCGTAGGAGTCCGTTTCGCCCAGTACGACCAGCTTTTCGTCCTGTGTGAGGCGGTGCGAGTGATGGGCGAGGTTGCCGCAGCGGACGCAGATGGCGTGCACCTTGGTGACATATTCGGCCGTGGCCATCAGCGCCGGCATCGGCCCGAAGGGTTTGCCGGTGTAGTCCATGTCCAGCCCTGCGACGATGACCCGCACGCCGCTGTCGGCCAGTTCGCGGCAGACCTCGACGATGCTGTCGTCGAAGAATTGCGCTTCGTCGATGCCCACGACGTCGACCTCCGAGGTCATCAGCAGGATGTTGCGCGGCGAGTCGACCGGCGTGGAGCGGATGGCGTTGGCGTCGTGCGAAACGACCTCCTCCTCCGAGTAGCGCACGTCGATGCGGGGTTTGAATATCTCGACTTTCTGGTTTGCGTACCTGGCGCGTTTGAGGCGGCGTATCAACTCCTCGGTCTTACCCGAGAACATCGAGCCGCAGATTACTTCGATCCAGCCCTTGCGGCTGGCATTTTCCAAAAACATAAGCTCCCAATCGTGTTTCTTAATCTTGTTTCAGTCTTGTTCCCCGCTGCGGCGCTGCCGTTTGGCTTCCCTCTTATTCGCAGTCGTCGATGCGCGTAATCCGTGCGCCGAGGGCGTTCAGACGCCCGTCGATGTCCTTGTAGCCGCGGTCGATCTGGTCGATGTTCTGGATCGTCGAAACCCCTTCGGCCGACATGGCGGCGATCAGCGCGCCACACCCGCACGTATGTCGGGCGAGGTCATGCGCGTGGCCCGCAGGCGGATGCGGTGGTCGTGGCCGATGACCGTGGCACGGTGCGGGTCGCAGAGGATGATCTGCGCCCCCATGTCGATCAGCTTGTCGACGAAGAACAGGCGGCTTTCGAACATCTTCTGGTGGATCAGCACGGCACCTTTGGCCTGCGTCGCCACCACGAGGAAGATCGACAGCAGGTCGGGCGTCAGTCCCGGCCAGGGGGCATCGGCGATGGTCATGATCGACCCGTCGAGGAAGGTGTCGATGCTGTAATGTTCCTGCTGCGGGATATAGATGTCGTCGTCACGCTGCTCGAAACGGATGCCCATGCGGGCGAACTGCGCCGGGATGATGCCCAGGTTCTCGAACGATACGTTGCGGATCGTCAGTTCCGACTGGTTCATGGCGGCCATGCCGATGAAGCTGCCCACCTCGATCATGTCGGGCAGCAGCGTGTGCTCCGTGCCGCCGAGCGACTCGACGCCCTCGATGGTCAGCAGGTTCGAGGCGATGCCCGAGATGCGTGCGCCCATGCGGTTGAGCATCTTGCACAGCTGTTGCAGGTAGGGCTCGCAGGCGGCGTTGTAGATCGTCGTGAAGCCCTTGGCCATCACGGCGGCCATCACGATGTTGGCCGTACCGGTCACCGATGCCTCGTCCAGCAGCATGTAGGTTCCCTTCAGCTCCCGGCCTTCGACCATGAAGAACTCGTCGGCGATGTCGAAATTGAACTTGGCGCCGAGTTTCTGGAATCCGAGGAAATGGGTATCCAGCCTCCGCCGGCCGATTTTGTCGCCGCCGGGTTTGGGTATGTAACCCACGCCGAAGCGCGCCAGCATGGGGCCGATGAGCATCACCGAGCCGCGCAGGCGCGTGCAGCGTTGCCGGTAGTCCTCCGTGCGGAGGTAGTCGAAATCTATTTCGCGGGCGCAAAAACTGTATGTATCCTCCGCGAGTTGTTCGACCTCGACGCCCATGCGCCGCAGCAGTTCGATGAGCTGCATGACGTCGAGGATCTGGGGAATGTTGTGCACCGTGACCCGTTCGGGGGTCAGCAGCGTGGCGCAGAGTATCTGCAACGCTTCGTTCTTGGCGCCCTGGGGCGTGATGCTGCCGTGGAGCCGGTGGCCTCCTTCGACTTTGAAAATCGCCATAATCCGTGAAAATTAACGGCAGGAACCGTTTCCCGCCGTAAGCCGCCCCTTGCCGTGCGGACATGCCCCGTACGGGCATGCGGCTTTGTCGGCGGCCACTCTCTCGTTGACAAAGATAAAAAGATTTCATGCTTTTTACCCGGCTTTTTGAAATATTTTCTTGAAAAATTTTTGCGGATAACTTTTTTGTTGTACTTTTGCAATCCGTAAAAATGTCTGAAACAACAAAAATTATATAGCTATGGCAATGAAGAGAACTTACCAGCCCTCGCGCCGGAAAAGAATCAACAAGCACGGTTTCCGCAGCCGTATGGCTACGGCGAACGGCCGCAAGGTGCTGGCTGCACGTCGCGCAAAAGGTCGCAAGAAGCTGACCGTATCGGACGAGTCGACGTTCAAGTACGCTTAATTCCTGCGGGAAAATGACTAAGAGGTCGGCTTTCGTGCCGGCCTTTTTTATTGTTCCAGATGATGCTGACGATACGACGGGCCTGTGAGGCCGATTGCGCCCTGATACGCCGCCTTGCCGACGAGGTGTTCCCTGCGACCTACCGCGGGATCATCACCCCGTCGCAGATGGAGTATATGATGGAGTGGATGTACGGGGCGGAGGTGCTTGCGCGCGAGATGTGCGGGGAGTTCGCCTGGTTCATCGCCTCGGCCGATGGCGAACCGTGCGGTTACCTTTCGGTGCAGCACGAGGCCGAAGACCTTTTCCATTTGCAGAAAATCTATGTCCTTCCCCGCTTCCAGGGAATCGGCGCCGGGGAATTCCTGTTCCGCCATGCCGTGGAATATATCCGTTCGGTGCATCCTGCGCCTTGCCGCATGGAGCTGAACGTCAACCGCAACAACCGGGCGCTGCACTTTTACGAGCGGATGGGGATGCGCAAACTGCGCGAAGGCGATTTCCCGATCGGTGATGGATATTATATGAACGACTATATCATGGGATTGGATATAAAGTAGAGCCGGCGCGTCGCTGCTGCGGTTCGCAAGATAAAAACGGATGCCTGGCAGGGCATCCGTTTATTTGTTTAAAGCCGGCTAAGGGTGATTCGGCGCAACTTGCGGCCCTTTCCGGGGTGCCGGAGTCTTCGTCGGCGGGCTGCTGCCCGATGCCGCCACCCGGCTCCCCGGATGCCGGGGTGCGCTATCTGGCTGCGTTGCCTCCCGGAACGGCCTATTTCGCCGTGTCGGTCTTGAACAGGTCGATTTCTCCGCGTTCGACTTTGCCGTACATGTCTGCCAGCTCGGCGATGACGGGCGAGATGTATTCGAGCGTGTCGGTGACGGCCTGCTTGTCACCCTCGCCCTTGATGCGGTAAAGCATCGCCGCGTAGAGTGCCCGGAAACAGAGTTCCGTGTCGTTCATGCCGGGATTGCCCACGACGGCGCGCAGACGCGGCAACTCGGGCTCGAGCTTCGCGTAGGTCTGGCGGTAATGTGCGCCGACGGGCAGCTTCATCAATTGCAGGTGCAGGTCGTGCAGGTCGCCGATCAGGTGGAGCGTATGCTCCAGGTGCCCTTTCTCGTCCTTGCCTTCCTGGTGCAGGAGGTTGGCGATGTCCATGTACCACAGCAGGTAGACGTGCTTCTGCTCCTCGGCGATGTCCTTGCGGGGGGCGATCAGCGTCGAGAAAATCGCCTCGGGGCTGAATTGCAGCGCCCGCAGCAGGTCTTCCAACTGCCAGAGGTAAAGGATGTATTCGGCGATGTTCTCCCGCCGCTTGGCCTGTGCTATATCCATGTCGTATGCGTTTTTTGTGTAACCTGTCGTGTGCTTTCGTGCAGGATGCGGTTATGTGTTTTCTCTGCAAAAAAGCAATCTCGAGTACCTTTGGGTGACAAAAGGTAGCTAAAACTATCTGCAAGCCGTTTTGGCGGAGCGTTCGTGGTTTTTTCCCGAACGGCTGCGGTTTCCGCCCGTCTGCTCCGGGCGCCCGTTGCCGCGTCTGCTTTTATCCCGCTGCAAACGGAATGCAGGGATTTATACGTAGCCGTTATTTAATCCACTTCTGCGGCCCCGTGCGGTGCTTGAGAAAGTATTGTTGTGATTTGAGCAGGTTGCGTGATTGCAGCACCATGTTTTTGGTTTCGGTGAGGATCGTCAGGTACAACATGCTGGCCTTGGTATTCGAGCGGGCTTCGTTGATGCGCGAGAGCTCCGATTTAATGGCTTCGGCGATCGACTCGAACAGCTGGTCGCGCATCGTCAGCACCGTTTCGATCTCCGAGAAGTCGCCGTCGCGCAGCATCAGGTTGATATGGCGGTAGATCGACTCCACGTCGTCGTTGATCGACATGAGGTCTTTGGCCTGCTCCTTCGAAAGCCCTTCGTGGTTGTTGTCGATGTGTTCGAACGCCGGGCGCGTGATGTGCATCAGCGCCTTGGTCATTTCGTTGAGGTAGTCGACCACCTGCACGTAGTAGTGGGCCGTGTTGACGTCGCTGCTCTGGAGCTTTTTGAGCGTGGGCAGCAGCGTGTATTTGCGCTCGCGCGACTGGTAGAAGAGGTCGTTCGACTCTTTGACCATGTCGCGCAGCACCTTGCGGTTCTCCTTGAATACGGCGATCAGCGTACGGTCATAGATCTTTGTCGCCGACTCCATCGTACGGCATACTTCGTCGCGCAGGTTGATGATGATGTCTTCCGTGCTCTGGGATTTCACCCCGGCTGCGGCTGGGGCGGCGGATGTCTTGCCTTTCTTGAGGAAATTGCTGTGGATGAGCATGTAGCCGCAGAGTACCGTGACGATAACGAAGGCCATCGTGCCGCCGTAGATCAGGGCAAGTCCGACGACGAAGGCGATCAGGAATCCGCCCAGCGCCGTGATGAACCACCCAGCGATGACGGTCATGACGCCAGAGATGCGGTACACGGCGCTTTCGCGGCCCCATGCGCGGTCTGCGAGCGACGAACCCATGGCCACCATGAAGCAGACGTAGGTGGTCGACAGGGGGAGTTTGAGCGAGGTGGCTATGGCGATCAGCATGGCCGAGGTCGTGAGGTTGACCGTGGCGCGGATCATGTCGTAGGGGGCGCCGCTATGTTCGATGTCCTCGTATTCGAACCGGCGTGAGACGGCGGCCCGTACGCGCGCGGGGATGACCCGTTCGATGCCGGCGTTGATGTTGAGTGCCGCGCGGACGATCGTGCGCGAGAGGACCGACGAACCGTACTGCTCGGTGCCTTCGTCTTCCCTGCGCTGCGGAGAGCGACAACTCGGTTTCGGAGACGTGCATGGCCTTTTTCGAAGTCCAGAGCGTGAGGATCATCATCGCCCCTGCGGCAAGCAGAATCAGGAAATTGGCCGGGACGTTTTCCGAGAGTGCCCCCATCATCATCTGCGGGTCACCCGAATGCTTGGCGATCGAGAAGGCGTCGAATCCGGCGACGGGTACGCCGATGAAGTTCACCAGGTCGTTGCCCGCGAAGGCCAGTGCCAGGGCGAACGTACCCGACAGGATCGTGATGCGCAGGATGTTGATCTTGAACCGCTGGATGAAGAACAGCAGCACGGAGCATGCCACCCAGCAGATGAAGAGCGACAGCAGCAGGTGCCGGTCGACCATTTCGATGAAGGCATGGTCGGCGAGCAGCGACTTGAGCCCCTTGAAGACGGCGAAATAGATGATCGCCGTGAGCGATGCGCCGCACCACAGCGACCCGAAGCGGCGAAAGATCACCGTATAGCGAAACGAGAAGATCGTACGCGAAATATACATGACGATCGTACCGCAGGTGAAGGCGATGACTACCGACAGCAGAATCGCCGAGACGATACCCATGGCGCGCGAGGTGTTGATGAAATGCCCGAGAGAACCGACGCCCAGCGCGGGGTCGTTCGAGATCTTGTAGATCGACACGGCGATGGCCGAGCCCAGCAGGCAGAAGATCAGCGAGACGGTGGTCGAGGTGGGCAGTCCCCACGAGTTGTAGAGATCCAGCAGGATGATGTTGGCGAACATCACGCCCAGGTATAACATCATGACCTCGTGGAATGTGAACAGTCCGGGATTGAACATGCCGCTTCGGGCCACCTCCATCATGCCGCTCGACGTGACTACGCCGACGATAATGCCGACCGAGGCGACGGTGAGGATGACCCGCATCGAAGCGGCCTTGGAGCCGATGGCAGAGTTGAGGAAATTGACTGCGTCGTTCGTGACGCCGACGAAAAGACCTGAAATGGCGAGGATTCCCAGAATAACTACGATTACGGTGTAGATTTCGCTCATGTGAGGATTTAGTGCAAATTGTGAACAAATTTACGCCATTTTTTCCGACGAAGCGGTTTTGACACCGAATTGTTAACATTAATTTAACATGAGGCGGCTCTGTTCGTTGCGGCCGCGCGGGATATGCCGGGATGCCGGGCGGATTGGGGGCATACGCCATACCCCAGGGCGTGCGGAGCACCGGTGGGCGGAGGCGGGGACTGCCGGTTCCCGGACGGCGAAAAAGGGCGGGCATAATTGCCCGCCCTTGCCCGGAAGGGGGATTGCCCTCCCGCTGTATTTCTCCGCTGCCGGGGATTATTCGTCGTCGGTATCGGTGTAGGCCTTCAGCAGCTTGTCCTGCACGTCGGCCGGCACCTGCTCGTAGGACGAGAATTTCATGGTATAGGTGGCCGAGCCCGACGTCAGCGACGAGAGTGTCGTCGAGTAGCGGTATAGTTCAGCCAGCGGAACCATGGCGTTCAGACGGTCGAAGCCCTTGTCGGACTCCATTCCGGCGATCATCGCACGGCGGTTCTGCAAGTCGGACATCACGGCGCCCATGTAGTCGCTCGGGACGAGTATCTCGACATTGTAGATCGGCTCCATGATCTTGGGGCCCGCGTTGCGGAAAGCCTCCTTGAAGGCGTTGCGCGCCGCCAGTTTGAACGAGATTTCGTTCGAATCCACCGGGTGCATCTTGCCGTCGTACACCACGACGCGTATGTCGCGGGCGTAGGAACCCGTCAGCGGGCCTTCGTCCATCTTCTCCATGATACCCTTGAGGATGGCGGGCATGAAGCGTGCGTCGATGGCGCCGCCCACGATCGCCGAGTAGAATTGCAATTTGCCGCCCCATGCCAGGTCGTATTCTTCCTTGGTCTTGGGGTTCACGATCATGTCGCCCTTGCCGGGAACCTTGTAGTTCTTGGGCTCGGGCATGCCGTCGTAGTAGGGTTCGATGATCATATGCACCTCGCCGAACTGCCCGGCACCGCCCGATTGTTTCTTGTGGCGGTAATCGGCCTGCGCAACCTTGGTGATGGTCTCGCGGTAGGGGATTTTCGGTGCGATATAGTCGTAGGAGAGCTTGTTCTCCTTCTCGATGCGTGTGCGCAGAATATTCAGGTGGTGTTCTCCCTGACCCTGGATGATGGTCTGTTTCAGTTCTTTGGAGTATTCGACCAGAATCGTCGGGTCCTCGAACTTGGCGTCGTTGAACACCTTGCCCAGTTTCTCTTCGTCGCTCTGCTCCTTGGCCTTCACGGCGGCGCGGTAGCGCGGTTCGGGGAAGACGATGGGTTCGATGCTGACCGGTGCCGAAGGAGCCGAGAGCGTGTCGTTGGTGCGCGTGCCCTTGAGCTTCACCGTGCAGCCGATATCGCCGGCCGACAGCTCCGTGACCTTGATGCGGTTCTTGCCCGCCACGGCGAACAACTGCGAAATCTTCTCCTTGTTGCCCGTGCGGGTATTTACCAGCTCGGTGCCCTCGGCGATCCTGCCGCGAATGACGCGGAAATAGGTGATCTCGCCGATATGCTGTTCGACCTGGCTCTTGAATACGAACGCCACGGCGGGTGCCGTCTCGGCGGCGGCGATCTCCTCGCCCTCGGTCGAGAGGAAACACGGAGCCTTCAGCGGGCCGGGTGCCACGTTGATGATGAATTCCATCAGGCGCTTGGTGCCGATGTCGCGCTTGCCGCTGGTGCAGAAGATCGGCATCACCTCGCGTTTCGAAACGCCGATTTTCAGACCCGCACGAATGTCGTCCTGCGTGAGTGTACCTTTGTCGAAGTAGAGCTCCATGAGCGCCTCGTCGTGTTCGGCGGCCATTTCGACCAGCTCCTTGTTCAGTTCCTGCGCCTTGTCTATCTCCTCGGCGGGGATCTCCAGTTCCTCGCGGTGTCCGTCATTGTCCTTGAAGCGGTACATCTTCATCAGCAGCACGTCGATGAAGGCGTTGAATTCCGGCCCCTGATTGACGGGGTATTGTACGATGACGGGCTTCACGCGCGATGCGGCCCTGATCGACTCGATCGTGGCTTCGAAATTGGCTTTCTCGGCGTCGAGCTGGTTCACCACGCCGATCACGGGCTTCTGCAGCAGACGGGCGTAGCGGGCCTGAATTTCGCTGCCGACCTCCCAGCCGTTCTGGGCGTTGAACAGGAATACGCCCACGTCGCCCACCTTGAACGCCGAGAAGAGACTTCCGCAGAAGTCGTCCGAGCCGGGGCAGTCGATGATGTTCAACTTGCGGTCCATGAATTCGGTGAAGAGGATGGTCGAATAGATCGAGCGTTTGTATTCGTGCTCGATATCCGTATTGTCCGAGAGCGTGTTGTTCGTCTCGATACTACCCCTGCGGTCGATGACCTTACCCTCGAAGGCCATCGCTTCGGCAAGGGTAGTTTTTCCCGTGCCGGGCGCCCCGATGAGTACGATGTTTTTGATTTCTTTTGCTGAATAGTTTTTCATATTCCCGTATGGTTTTAAGGTTTTGCGGTGGTGCGGGGCATCGTCGGGAGTACTTCGCGGAGCCGGGTTCCCGGAACGGAAAGTCGTGCTGCGGAGCATTTTCCGATTAGCCGACTATAAATATACAAAAAAATCGGGATAACCAAACGGCGACACGAAAAAATCGCCCTCAGGAGGCGATTTTACGGTCGAAAAGCGGGAGGTCGACCCAGGTGAGCTTTTTCCACACCCATTCGACGGGGCCGTGCGTATGGCGCTGCAGCCAGAGGCGGCAGAAGAGATACTGAACCAGGATGATCCCCACGCCCGCCAGCGTGCCGTAGATCACGTCCACGTGGCGGTAAAGCCCCAGCCCCCAGTTGTAGAAGAGCGCCGTGCCGAGCAGCGATTGCAGCAGGTAGTTGGTCAGGCTCATGCGCCCGAAGAAGGTCATGCCGTGCAGCGCCCGCCGGAATCCCGGCCAGCCGTACCACAGCAGGACGACCGCCGCGACGATGGCCGTCGCCGTCATCAGGTTGCGCATCGCCTCGAACGGTACGAGCCACGTGCCCGCGATGCCCACGGCCAGCAGCCCGCCCCAGATGCGTCTGTGCTGCCCTTCGTCGTAGAAGAGCCGGTAGCGGCCGGCCAGCATGCCCAATACGAACATCAGCAGCGTCTGCGTGCCACGGCCGTGTTCCAATCCCCATGCGAACGAGCTGATCGGCCCGTAGACGAGGCTCGCGCGGGCGCTCTGGGCGAAGGTTCCCGTGGCGAGGGTCGGATAGAGGGTCTCCATGCCTTCGATGCCGCGCAGCGAGAGCGTATGGCCGCTGAAGTGCTGGTAGAGTTCGAGCGGCTGGATGAAGAGCAGCGCCGCTATGACCCACACCCAGCGGTTGGGGAGTTTGCCGATGGGGATCATCAGCAGTCCGAAAACGGCGTAATAGGTCAGCACGTCGCCGTTGTAGATCGCGGCGTTGATCAGTCCGATGCCGAACAGCAGCACCATGCGCCATGCGAAGCGCCGCGAAAAGTCGTTGCCCCGCTGTGCCTGGTTGTCGCTCTGGATGAAGAAGCTCAGCCCGAAGAGCAATGCGAAGATGGCGTACATCTTGCCCGAAAGCAGGAATCCCAGCGCGTCGGCCACGGGCTGTTCCCAGCTGCCGAATCCGGCGCGGGGCAGGTCGAGGGCGCTCCAGTAGAGGTTGAAATGCTCGCGGGCGTGAAACAGGATGATTCCTGCCACGGCGATGCCGCGCAGTGCGTCGGCCACTTCGATACGGGTGTTGGGTCGGTTTGTCGTGCGGTACATGGGATATTGCGGGGTTTGGGGTTGCTTCGTAATAGTTCGTTGTCGCCGTAGGCTGTATGTTCCGGGTTGCCGGGGCGTTTCCTAATATATGTCGTTGCCGGGTATTTCCATTCCGGTCAGCCGGAAGAGCGGCAGGTGCAGTTCCCGGATACCGCGTCCGCACCATCGGTCGACGGGGTGGCATTGTCCGTTCAGATTTACTCCCGGGAGCCTTTGCGAGCCGTCGAAACCCATCAGGCCTTTGTCTGTCGTATCCATCTGCCTGCAGCCGGCCTTTTGCAACCGGGACATGCACTCCAGCCATGCCTGCCTGCCGAGGGTTTTGCTCTCGTCCGCCGCAATTTTTCCGGGCTCGTAACCGCCCGCCCCGCCGGCTGTTTTTCCTGCGGAGGGTGGTTTCGTTGCCGTTCTTCTCCATCCCTACGACGACGGGATTGTCGAATGTCCGCAGCCCGAGGAAGCGTACCCGGCTCCCGTTGGCGGCCTGCCACAGGGGCGTCTCGCCCGTTGCGCGAACCGCGGCGATCAGGAGCGGAAACAATAATAAAACGGACTTCATAACGGAACGTATTGGAGGTGGCCGGCGGTTGCTCAGGGGATCACTCCCGTCAGCGCCTCGACGGCACGGCGGCCTTCGTCGCCCAGCGAGAGCGAGTACCCGTTCACGAAGAGCGCGATATGTGCGTCGATCACCTTGTCATCCAGCTCCTGTGCGTGCTGTTTTATATAGGTGCGCGAAGCTTCGGGATGGGTGAAGGCGTATTCGATGCTCGTGCGCAGCAGGCGTTCGGCCTCGTGCCGCACCTCGTCCGGCAGGCTGCGCCGGGCTGCGATCCCGCCCAGCGGCAGCGGCAGCGCCGTCCGCTGCTCCCACAACTGCCCGAGGTCGGCGACCAGTTCCAGTTCCCGTTCACGGTAGACGAAGCGGCCCTCATGGATAAGTACCCCGGCGTCGAAATCGCCCCGCTCGACGGCAGCCGCGATTCGGGAGAAGAGCAGCGGTGTACGCTCTTCGATTTCGGGGAAGAGTTTGCCCATCAGGACATTGGCCGTGGTGTGCAGCCCCGGGACGGCCACACGGTGTATCGGCCGCGTATCGCCTGCGCGGCGTACCAGCAACGGCCCGTTGCCGCGTCCGAGTGCCGCACCGCTGTCGAGCAGCACGTAGTGTTCCGCGATGGCGGGCAGCACGGCGCAACTTATCTTGCTGATGTCGGCACGTCCCAGCCCGGCACCGCGGTTCAGCTCCTCGATGTCGTAGTATTCGACCTCGAAGCGCAGGCTGCCCGTGTCGATGCGGCCGTTAACGAGCGCGTCGAACATGAAAGTGTCGTTCGGGCAGGGTGAGATGTGCAGTTTCAGCCTCACTGTTTCTGCGCCTCGGTGATGTTGCGGGCGTTTTTCTCGTTGTCGCTGCGGTTGCGTTTACCCCCGAAACGGCCCAGCAGCCATCCGGCGGCAAAAGTCAGCACGAGGACGATGATGTCGATAAATACGTTGGCCAGCCACCGCTGGATGGCGGGGGCGAATTGCCAGACCAGGATGAAGACGACCAGTATCAGGATCAGTCCCGCCCAGAGCATCCAATTTTTATTCATTGTTTTCGAATATTTGGTTTAACTTTTCCGTCAGGTTCCCGACGGCCTCCTCCACAGCCCACTGGCCGAAGGGTTCGCCGACGTAGTTCGACACGGCACGTATCTGGCAGCACGCGACGCCCAGCGCGTCGCATACGGCGAAAAAGGCTGCGCCTTCCATGTTCTCCACTTCCGGCAGGTACCCTTCCGACGTGTTCTCCGGGTTTCCTTCCGGCGTCTGGCGTTGGGTGCCGTCCGCTGCGTGTCCCGCCCTGTCGTCTGCCGTAAATCCGGGGTGCGGCTCCGCGAACCCGGCGTCCCCTGCCGCGTGCCCGGTGCCTTCCGCCGCGCTTTTCGGCCCGCCCGTTGCCGCGGCTCCGTCGCCCGAGCGGTTGACGGTGACCCCGGCTGCAAGGGGTAGTCCCAGGTCGGGGCCCGAGGTTTCGTATTCGCGGGCGTAACGCTCGGGAATGCCCGCTATGCGTTCGCAGACCACTTCGACCACCTCGCCGCGCCGCAATGTCCGGTCACAGGCGCCGGCAATGCCGGCCAGCACCACCAACTGCGGCTTTTTGGCTTTCACGGCGCGCAGGGTCGCCGCTGCGATTTCGGCCATGCCCACCCCGCCGACGAATACCGGGTCACGGGGCTCGGTGAGGATGAACGCCTTGGCCTCCTCGATGGTCGGGAAAATGAAAATCCGTTTCACGTTACCGGCCTACGACTGCTTCGAGCTCCTCGACCGTGACGGGTATCTTCTTGTCGCCCAGCATACGGCTCCCGCTCTCCGTCACAAGGATGTCGTCCTCGATGCGGATGCCGCCGAAGTCGCGGTAGCCTTCCAGGGCGTCGTAATCGACGATCCCCTTGTAAAGGCCCTCGGCCCGGCATTTGTCGATCAGCGCCGGGATGAAGTAGAGCCCCGGTTCGTCGGTCATTACCGTCCCCGGTTCGAGGCGCCACGCCGCACGGTAAATGCAGGTCGCGGACTTGGCGGCGCGTTGGGCGATCGAGGAGAAGTCGAAGCTCCGCTCGCCCATCGCCTCGCAGTCGTGCACGTCCATGCCCAGCCCGTGTCCCAGCCCGTGGGGCATGAACATCGTCATGGCACCCGCGGCCACGGCGTCGGCCGCCGATCCCTTGATCAGCCCTATTCCGGCAAGCCCTTCGGCCAGCGTCGTGTAGGCGGCGTTGTGTATCTCGGAGTACATCATGTGCGGTTTGACGATGTTGGCCACATGGTCGTGTGCCGCCAGCACGATGTTGTAGACATCCTTCTGTTTCTGCGTGAATTTCCCGCTTACGGGGTAGGTGCGGGTGTGGTCGGAGCAGTAGTTGTCGACCGTTTCGCCGCCCGCGTCGCACAGCAGCAGACGTCCCTCTTCCAGTACGCCGTCGGCGTTGAGGTTATGCAGCGTTTCGCCGTGCTGCGAGACGATCGACGGGAACGACACGCCCGAACCGTAGGATTTGGCGATGCCTTCGATGGCGCCCGCGATTTCGCGCTCGACGACGCCCGGGCGGCACATCTTCATGGCCAGCGTGTGCATCTTGTAGCCGATTTGGAACGCGCGCTCCATCTCTTCGATCTCCTCGGCGCTCTTTTTCTCGCGCATTTCGGCCACGGCGAACATCAGGTCTACCGACTTGTAGTCGTGCAGCAGTGCGGGTTTGATACCCAGCAGCGACGACAGCCAAAGCTTTGTCTCTCCGCGGTAAGGGGGCAGGAAATGGATTTTGCGCCCCAGCGAAATGGCTTTGCGGAGCCGTTTCTCGAGTTCGGAGAGGGGGGATATGTCGCTGCGATGCCGACTTTTGCGCCCAGCTCGCGCAACGTGGGCTGCGGGCCTGTCCAGATGATGTCCTCGACCGTGAAATCGTCGCCGTACAGCGCCTCTTCGCCCGTGTCGGCGTCGATCAGGCCCGCCAGCGACGGGGTGTTCAGCCCGAAGTAGTAGCGGAACGACGAATCCTGCCGGAAGTAGTAGGCGTTGTTCGGGTAATTATTGGGTGACAGGGGTTGCCCGGGAACAGGACGATGCCCGATCCGATTTTGGTGCGCAGCATGTTGCGGCGCGCGGCGTAGGTTTTTGCTGAGAACATATGCGTAGTGTTTTAGATTTCCGATAATCCGTATTTCGTTTCCGGGGACGGTTTCCCGCGCCTTTCGCAGGGCTACGTATCCCTCCTTTTACAAAAATAGTAAAAATATGGCAAGCCCGTTCCCCGGCGGGTTTATTTTTTGCGGAGGGCGATGGCCCGGGGCGTACGGCTTTTGCGTAGCGGGACGTCTGCCGTCGTTCGGGGCGGGCGGTGTATCCGCCGGCAAGCGGCAGAAAGGCTGGTTTTACGACCGTGCGGCAGAGGGACGGGACTGGTTTGCGGCGGTGCCGGGGGCGGAAGGCTTTCGCCGCTCCGCCGCAGCCCGGCGGCTTTGCCCGGGGCGGTTGCCCCGCCGCCCTGCTGTCCGGGCGGAGCCGGGCCGTTCCGCTGCACCCCGCTTCCTTCGTCAGAATTCGATGGCGGCACCCGTTTCGCCCACCGTGACGGTAACTTCGCGCCCCATGTAGAGCGCCACATTGGGGTCTTCGTGCCCCGCGGGCAGGCCGAAGACGACCGGGATTCCCAGCGGCCGCACGTATTGCGCAACGATGTCGTAGGGGTCGGTGATGCCGAAATGTTTTTGTCCGGCCATGTCGGAAAAATGCCCGACGAGGATGGCTTTGCATTTGGCGAGCTTTCCGCTCCGGGCGAGTTGTTGCATCATGCGGTCGAGGCGGTACATGTGTTCGCCGACCTCCTCGATGAAGAGCACCGTGGGGGCGTCGAAGTCGGGTTCCTCGGGTGTGCCGAGCGACGAGCAGACGATCGCCAGGTTGCCGCCCGTGAGGCGTCCGCGGGCCGTGCCCGGGCTGTTGAGCGGGTGAGGGTCGGTGTCGATACGCTGCCGCAGTCCCAGCAGTGCACTGCGCAGCGCTTCGTCGGAGACGATCGCTTCGGGGGTCTCGTCGCGGCCGAAGCGGAACTTGCCCGGCATGGTGGCATGGAGGCTCTCAACGCCCAGCCGTCCCAGTGCCAGGTGGAGCATTGTCACGTCGCTGAACCCGACGATCCATTTTGGCTGCTCGCGCAGGCGGTCGAGGTCGATGAGCGGCAGCAGCCGTACCGAGCCGTAACCGCCCTGGAAGCTGACGACGGCTTTCACGCCGGGATCGTCGATCATCGCCTGCAGGTCGGCGGCGCGCTGGGCATCGGTGCCTGCGAAATAGGGTTGCTCGCGGTCGGCGGTATGCGGCCCGAACTTAACCTTCAGGCCCCACGATTCGAAGCGCTCGCGCACCTTCGCCGTGTCGGCCTTTTCCGACAGTTTCCGCGCCGGGGTGACGATGCCCACCGTGTCGCCGGGCCGCAGGTAGGGCGGGCGGATGAATTGCGTCCGGGCGGGTGGTTGTACGGTGTCGGGGTGCAGTGTAGGGGGTGTCTCCGCGCCGGTTGCGTGTGGGGTGCAGATCGATGCATTGTCGGTTTGCAGAGCGGCCGTTGCACGTTGTACCGTATCGGAGGGTGAAGGCGGGGTTTGTCGTGCGGGCGCCATCCCGATGCAGGAGAACAGGACGGCGAGGAGCAAGGGGTATTTCATGCTGGGATTAGTGTTGTTGTATGCTGTTGTTTGTGTGGTTGTCTTGTGTGTTTGCCGTGCGTGCTGTGCCGGGTTGCATGGGCGGTGCCGATACCTGCCGGAGTGTCCGTCGTTCCGCCTGCCCGGGGAATTATCTCTTGTGCCGGGCCAACCCTTCGGGCAGGGGTAGCCGGATACGGGTAAGGCTGACGACGGCTCCTGTGAGTGCGAACCCGCCGGCGAGCAGGAGTGCCGTGTGGGTGCTGTCGTCGGGGACGATGTGGAACAGCAGCGCCATCAGGGCCGCACCCGTGGTCTGGCCTATGAGACGCGCCGTAGCGAGCATGCCGCTGGCGCTTCCGCTCCTCTCGGGCGGAGCCGAGGCGATCAGGATGCTGTTGTTGGGCGACTGGAAAAGCCCGAAGCCGGCACCGCAGAGCACCAGCCGCCATACGATGTCGCCCGGTGCGGGGTGTTCGGGCAGGAATGCCAGCAGGAACAGTCCCGCGGCCATGGCCGTCAGCCCTGTCCCGCCGAGCAGTCCGGCGTGAATGCGCTCGACGAGCAGTCCGGCCACGGGGGCCACGACCATGATCACGGCCGGCCATGCGGTCATCAGCAGCCCTGTCGCCACTTCGTCGTAGCCGAATTCGTGTTGCAGGTAGAAGGGCAGGGCCACCATGGCCAGCATTTGCCCCAGGAACGAGCAGATCGACGTGACGACCGAAACCGAAAAGATCGGGATGCGCAGCAGGTCGAACGGCAGGATCGGATAGGGCTCGCGCAGCTGGCTGCGGATGAAGAAGAACCCGACGATGAGCAGCGCTGCGATGCCCAGGGTGAGCAGCCGCGGGTCGAGCCCGTGCGAAAACCCTTCGACCGAAGCCATCAGCAAGCCGAAGGTCAGGGCGTTCATTACGGCGTCGCGCCAGTCGAAACGGCGTGCGCTCACCCGCACGGGGTTGTCCGGCAGGAAGCGGCGGCTCAGCCACAGCGCCACCAGCCCGATGGGGATGTTCACGGCGAAGAGCCACGGCCACTGAGCGACGGAGAGGATGCCCGCAGCCAGCGTAGGCCCGGCGACCGACGACACGGCGACGACCGTGGCGTTGATACCCATGCCGCGTCCCAGTTGCGCCTTGGGGTAGATGATGCGGATGAGCGTGGTGTTGACCGATGTGATGGCCGCGGCGCCGAACCCCTGCATCACGCGCGCCAGCACCAGCGTCGGGAGTGATGTCGAAAGGGCGCAGCCCACCGACGCCACCGTGAAGAGCATCAGCCCGCCGATGTAGACCTTGCGGTAACCCACCACGTCGCCCAGCGCCGAGAGGGAGAGCAGCGAGACCATGATGGCCAGCTGGTAGGCGTTGACGATCCAGATCGAATCGGCCGCCGAGATGCCCAGCTGCTGCCCGATGGTGGGCAGGGCGACGTTGGCGACGGTCCCGTCGATCACCGAGAGCGATACGCCGAACGCTACGGCCAGGATGGCCCACAGGCGGCGGGGCATCGGAAGCCCGTCGTAAGGTCGTGCGATATGGGGTGCGGCGTTCATTGCAGGGACAAAGATAATGTAATCGCGGCTCAATTCAAATTCGGGGCGGCCCGCAGGCTGGTTGTAGCTGGATCGGCCGGGTTGCGGGAAAGGGCTCGCCGCCGGTTTCGGGGATGCTTCTGACTGCCCGCAGCGTGTCTGTCGTCGGATGCTGCCGCCGGACGCCTCTCTCAGCGCTTTGCGTTTTGGCGGCGCCCGCGCCTCCGGCTGCTGCCGTAGGTGAGGCTGTCCGTGCCCCCCTTTCCTGTGCTGTAAAAACGGAAGCCCGGGATTATCCGGGCCTCCGTCACACAACTATGAATTTGAACTTTTTATTTTAAAAATTGGCTGTGTTCGTTTTAGGGATTGGGTGTCGCATACGGTTTACCTTCGGCTGTCTTCGGGGACGATTTCGCCCTCGGGTTCGATGCCCTTTGAGGTATTTGGCGAGGAATTTCTCCATCGCGCGGTAGAAGTCGAAGCGGTTCTCCTCGTTGTGGAAGCCGTGGCCTTCGTTGTCCTTGACCATGTAGTCCACCTCCACGCCGCGTGTGCGCAGCGCCTCGACCATCTGGTTGCTCTCGTTGATGTTCACGCGGGGGTCGTTGGCGCCCTGAACCACCAGCAGCGGGGTCTTGATCCGCTCGGCGTTGAGCGCCGGCGAGTTCTCGCGCAGCATCTCGGCGTCCTTTTCGGGGTTGCCGACCATCTCGTACATCATGTCGAGCATCGGTTTCCAGTAGGGAGGGATGGTTTGCAGGAACGAGAAGAGGTTCGACACACCTACGTAGTCGATGGCGCAGGCGTAGAGGTCGGGATCCTTCACGATACCCTGCAGCGTGGCGTAGCCGCCGTAACTGCCGCCGTAGATGGCGATCTTCGCGGGATCGGCGATGCCTTTGCCGATCAGCCAGTTCACGCCGTCCGTGATGTCGTCCTGCATGGTCTGGCCCCACTTGCCGTAGGCGATTTCGGTGAATTTGCGTCCGAAGCCCGTCGAACCGCGGAAGTTCATCTGCAATACGGCGTAGCCGCGGTTGGCCAGGAACTGCGCCTCGGGGTTGAAGCCCCACGAGTCGCGGGCCCACGGACCGCCGTGGGGATTCACCACCACGGGCAGGTTCTTGGCGTTGTGAAGCGTCTTGCCGACGGGCAGCGTGAGGTAGCCCTCGATTTCGAGGCCGTCGCGCGAGGTATAGGTAACCGGGGTCATCTCGGCCATCTGCTGCTCCTCGATCCAAGGTGCGAGGTCGGCCAGTTTGGTCATCGTGTCGGCTTTCACGTCGTAGAAGTAGTAGGCGCCCATCGTGCGGTCGCCGCCTGCATAGACGATGTATTTGTCCTCGGCCTTGTTCGAGCCGCCGATGCCGACTTCGTAACCGCGCAGGTGTTTCTCCATGCGGCCGAACATCTCGCCCGTCGCCTTGTCGAAGAAGTGGCGCCTCACGCCTTTGTGGCCTTCGTACGAAACACCCTGCAATTTTTTCTGTGCATCGCTGTACCAGATGCCGCGCAGGTCGTATTTGTCGTTGGTGTAGAGTTGTTCCAGCTCCTCGCAGGTCGCCGGATCCATCAGCACGAGTGCCGATTTGTCGCGCCCGAGGTTGGTGATGGCGTAGACCAGCTTGTTGTCCGGGGTGAAAGTGGCGAACGAAACGCCTTCCTTTGAAGTTGGTCGTCAGTACGGGACGGAAAGGCTCGGCTTCGGTTTCGCGGTAGCGGATCTGCGTGTTCACGCCGTCGACGATGGCATAGGCTACGCGCAGCTTGCCGTCATGGTCGGTCTGCCAGCCCTGGATGTCGCCGGGATTCTCGCACAGCATCGTCATCTCGCCCGTCGAGAGGTTCAGGCGGTAGGGGTCGAAGATCATCGGGTTGCGCTGGTTGGTGCCGATGATCATCAGCGAGTCGATCTCTTCGAGCGGGTCGATGATCTGTGTTCGTACGCCCGGGATGGCCGTATAGGCTTGCGGGTTGCTGCCGTCGATGTCCACGCCGTAGAGTTGGAAATTCTCGTCGCCGCCGGTGTCTTTCAGATAGAGGATGCGGTGGTCGTTGGCCCAGAAGTATCCGGCCAGGTCGCGTTCGGTTTCCGAGGTGATGCGCACGGCGTCCTTGCCGTCGACAGGTTGCACGAAGATGTTGCGGCGGCTTTCGTAAGGCGCCATGTAGGAGAAATATTTTCCGTCGGGCGATATTTGGTACCCGGTTTTTTTCCGTATTGCGGAAGAAGGTTTCCAAAGGCAGCTCGGGGGCTGTCTTGGGTGTACAGGCGGCCAGTATGGCTGCCGTAGCGGCGAACATGAGGAGTTTTTTCATGGGGTTTATTCGTTTGGATTTTCGTTCTGCTTTTTCGTGCGCAAGGCGTCCCGCCAGATGCTGCAGACCGAGAGGGTCAGCAGGATCAGGATCGGGATGTCGCCGGTGTGCGACGCCCCGGGAAACATCAGGTGCGTGGCTACTTTGATTGCAAAGGCTGCCACGGCGATGAAAATGGCCAGGATGCGGATGACTTTTTCGATTTCCATAGTGGGTGTCTTTTTGTTTTTGACACTGCAAACTTACAAAAGAAATTTTGAAAAACAAATAAAATTTATTGTTTTTCGATAAAATTTTTATGATAAGCAAGCCCAGCTCTTTGTCGCCGTAGCTGTCCAGCAGGTCGTCCGGCTGGGACGCCAGTCCTAGTTCGATGGCGAAGCGGCGCAGCTTGCGGCAGTCCTCTTCGGAAGCGCCGCCCAGCAGGGCGCCGATCGCGGTGGCCCCGGCCAGCAGCACCGAGGTCTTCAGCTCGATCATGTGCATGTATTCACGACCGAAACCTTCACGGCTTGCGTTCGAAATCCATGTCGTACTGCTGTCCTTCGCACACTTCGAGCGCCATGGTGTTGAACGTCGAGGTATCTGCGGCAGCAGCTGCGCCGGCACCTCGCCCAGCAACCGGTAGGCGCAGATCAGCATGGCGTCACCGGAGAGGATCGCCACGTTCTGTCCCCACTTGGCGTAGACCGAGGGTTTGCCGCGCCGCACGGCTGCATTGTCCATGATGTCGTCGTGCAGCAGCGTGAAGTTATGGAACACCTCGACGGCCGCGGCGGCCGGCAGGGCATGTTGTATCTTATCGGTGAAGATGCCGTTGGAGCATGCGGCAGCGGCATGGGGCGCAGGCGCTTGCCGCCTGTCACGGCGAATAGCCGATCGGGGCGTGCAGCTCCGGGTTCGGGCCGGGAACTCGGTTTGGGCCAGGTAATTTCGATGGCGGAGAGATTTATCGTTCGGTATAGTCTGACAATACTTTGGATCAGGTTTTGAAGTAAGGAAAAAGTTGAGTAGCCGAATTTTGGATTAACTTTGACCTGATAAATTCTAACTAACCAGAACACGATGAAAAAACCGCTATCGGCGTGGACATCGGCGGTATCAATACTGCGTTCGGCCTCGTCGACCGAAACGGCGACCTGTATGCCGAATCGGTCATTTTCGACCAGTGTGGTGATTATCCGGCTATGTCGAAGACTCACCAGGCGATGCACTATGCGGCAGCCTTTTCGTTCGAGTACAGGCTGCGGGTATCGGTATCGGTGCTAATGCGTAATTATCATAAAGGTACGGTCCAACCCCGCGAACCTCTGGAAATTCCGCGAGGAGACCCCAATCCGATGAAAGCCGCCGCGTTTTCCCGCTGGCGGACGACATCGGAACTGCTTCAGGGGTGAAGGTGCCAGCAAGCGACCGCGGGCAACGCCAATGCCGCGACGATCGGCGAGATATCTACAGCAATGCCAAGGGCATGCACGACTTCATCATGATTACGCTCGGTACGGGCGGGCCTCGGATCCGTTTCGCGCCAACGGCGAGATGATCTACAGCCATGATGGCTTTGCCGAAGTTCAGCCATGTCATCGTCGCGCGAGCGCGACGACCCGCGAGTGCGGTTGCAGGCGGAAGAGGCTAAGAACTGTTTCGGCTGCAGGTATCAGAAGCGTACGGCATTCGAACTGATGGCCAAAATGTCGGCTCCCAGCAAGCTGCGCGACATCGCTTTCTGGCGCGCGATTTCGGCGCTTCGATGATCTCCGCCGCTGCCGAGCAGGGCGATCCCATCGCAGCCTTCCGTTTTACGGGCGGGATGTTGCCGGTGATGGTACGACGTGGTGACGTCACGTCGCCCAGGGCGGTTTTCCTCTTCGGCGGCCTGTGAAGGCGGGCAACTTTGTTCAAGAACAAGGTGAAGCTGCTTCCGAGCGGTATCAGGGTAAGAATGCCGCCGCGATTCTCGGCGCTTCGGCCCTGATCTGGCGGGAGGGAGCATAAATAATAATCCACGGCGGAAGGCCGGGCAGGCGCTTCGGTTTTGCCTGTGGCGGAGGATGAGCCGGGATTGTCTTGTCTTGCCGATGCCGTTTTCAGTTTGTCGGATGAAAGAATGCCGGCGGAGTTTGTGCTCCGCGGCATTTGCTGTTACATACCGGCTGCCCGGTGTCCCTGTGAAGGGCTATTTGTTTGTGGCGGTCAGCATCCAGACCATCTTCTCCTGCTCCTTCAGGTAGTCGCTCATCAGCGCCACGGTAGCCTCGTCGCCGGCCTCCGAGGCCAGCGTTCGAGCAGCTGCCCTCCTCGCCGATAAGGTAGCTGTACGTGGTGAGGATATGCCCGATGGCCTCATCGCCGCGTGTTACGCCCGAAACCTCCTGACCTTGGCGACCCTGAGGTATTCGCTGAACCTGTTTCGGGGCTTGCCGCCCAGCATCAGGATGCGCTCCGCGATCTGATCGGCCTTTTCGGCAGCATCGTCGTATAGCTCTTCGAACTTGCCGTGCAGGACGAAGAACCCGTGCCCTTCGATGTCCCAGTGGAAACCCCGCAGGTTGGTGTAAAATACTTGAAAATCAGCCAGCAGCGAATGCAGTGCCGATAATACGCCCTGTACTTTCTTCTCGTCCAGGTGCAAATAATCCAGTGTTTTTCATAATCGTTTTTTTTGTTTTAATTGTTTGTATATCAAATTATTCCCTGATCCGGGTCTTCCGAGGCCGACAGGGCTGCCTTGGCCCCTTCGCCCATTGCGATCACAATCTGTTTTGTAACGTATGTCCGTCACGTCGCCCGCTGCATATACGCCGGGTACCGACGTGCGGCACTCCTTGTCGGTCAGGATTTCTCTGCGCGGTTGGTGTCGAGGATGCCGGCGAACAGCTTGCTGTTGGCCGAGAGCCCGATCTGAACGAATACGCCGTCGAGCGGCAGTCGTTTTTCAACTCCCCGTCGGGCGGTCTTTCGTGCGCAGGCCCGTCATTCGGCTGCCGTCGCCTTCGACCTCGAGCGTCGTATGCCGCGCTTACATTGGGGAGGCGTGCGCAGCTTTCTCTGCAATACCTGGTCGGCGCGGAGTCTCCAGATTCGAGAACCGTCACGAAGCGCGGGTGCCCCGCCAGGTCGATTGCGGCGACGCGCCGTGCCGCGCCGATCACAGCGATATGCTTCCCGGCGTAGAACGGCCCGTCGCGGAGGTAGGGGGCAGAAGGCGCCGCGGCCGATGTACCCGCTTCGCCCGGCACCCGAGCCTGCGCCACGAAGCTCCCGTGGCGACGACCAGTGCCAGGGCGCGGAAAACTCCCGCCTTTGGCATGCAGCTCCCGGATGCCGCCGTCCATGTCGGAACGTTCGATGCGGCGGTTTGTCGCAGATGTCAATCCCGTAGGCCTCCATGTGTCTTCCGCAGGTCGCCCCGCGACTCTCCGGTCGTGCGCGCGGCACCGAGATCAGGTTTTCGATGCCTACCGTTTCTGACCTGCCCGCCGACCTTTTCTGCCACGACCGCCACGCGGGGCACGCGGGCTGCATAGATCGCGGCGAAGAAGCTCGGCAGGGCGCCCCTGGCGACCAGGTCGTACTGCGCACGGCGGCGTGGATGTAAACCGAAGTACCGAAGCGCTCCTCGAGTTTGTCAGTTCGGCCAGAGCCGCGGCCGACGTGGATCAGTGCCGCCGTGGAAAACCGCCGGCACGGCCTGATATTCAGCCGTGCAACCTCCTCTGGGGGAACACAGGGCTCCGTCCACGGCCGTATGGGTGATCCGGGGGTTGAGAGCGCCAGCAGGTTGAGCGCCTGTACCCACATCAGGGCAGTTGGTGCAGGTGAGGCGACATGAGTCGTCAGCGATCTGCCCGCCGAGCGCCCCTTCGGATCCATCGGCGCGTCGCTTCGTCGGACAGGTTTTTGCCCTTGCCGTCGGCGTTCAGCACGGCCAGTATCAGCGAGCTGAATTCATGGTTGTTTCCGCGGATGAATCTTCGGTGTCCTCCTCGTTGCGCAAGCCGGAACTCAGTCCCTGCCCGTCAGTGATGATTCGACAGCCGATCTTCGCGAACAGGCGGCCGTCTCTTCAAACAGCTCGAGCAGCTCTCTGCGACGCATGGCCGGTCACGCAGCCGTGACGTGCGTCGAGCGTAGGAGCTTCCAGCTGAACAAGCGGAGCAACTGCTCCTGATTGCATGATCCAGCATGGCCATGAATTTACCTACCAGGTCGATACTCGGTTTGAGTGTCTCGGCGCCCTGCTGCCATTTGGCGGGGCATACTTCGCCCGGGTGTGCTCGACTGAACTGTGCCGCGGCGATTTTGCGCAGCAATCCTCTGCATTGCGGCCGATGCTGTTGTCCTGAATTTCCACCAGCTTTCCTCGTTGACGACGAATGTGCCGCGGTAGGCTACGCCTTTCTTCCTCGACAGCGACGCCGAAGCCGCGCGAAAGTACACCCGTGGGGTCTGCGAGCATCGGGCAGTTGATTTTGCGGATGCTTTCCTAAAGTGTCGTGCCAGGCTTTGTGCACGAAGCGGGTGTCGGTGCCGAGTGAGAGCTCCACGCCCATGGCTTTGAACTGGTCGGTATTTGTCGGCCATGTCCACCAGCTCCGGTGGACACACGAACGTGAAGTCGGCCGGGTAGAAAAAGAAGATCGCCCATTTGCCTTTGAGGTCTTCGTTCGTGACCGTTACGAATTTGCCGCTGTGGTAGGCCTGAACCTTGAATTCAAAACAAGTTGAATTGATGATTGATGTCATAGCTGGGTACTTGTTTTATTTATGTGAATATTTTTGTTGCTTTAGTTTTCTTTCCTCTTTGCTGATACAAAAATAGGGGGAAATCTTTGTATAAATCAAATTGATAATATTTATATCATTATAGTTTTATGCTATAATTGTGCTGTGCCGTTGCCTGAAGCCGAAACCTGTAATGAAAAGTTCCCGGAGCGTTAATCTCCGCTTGTTCTCCGCCCGCCTTGGGTGCGGGGTGTTTTTCTGTTTTATCGCATCGCGACCGCGAGTTCGATCAGGCGGTAAAAGTCGCCAGGGCACAGTTGGCACGGTGGTGTGGCACCCTTTGTTATAGTATGAATACCCACTTCGAATCCTGGTTGCAATGGTCCGCCGCGGCACGCTG